>JAEEGG010006770.1_pt1 | contig 26756 bp, 21 predicted proteins | sample 9134161 | NCBI WGS metagenome assembly JAEEGG01 (sample SAMN16246543, study PRJNA631951) | gut metagenome | biome: gut microbiome; feature: rumen; material: CR-attached | host: Bos | place: Iran: Karaj | collected 2018-10 | reverse complement strand
ACCTATGACAATAGCCACAGGAAGTGTCCAATTCTTGATAAAACTGATGAACTTATTCATAAATTTTCTGCAAAAGTACGCATTTTCTTTGAAAAAATTACTATCTTTGCAGGAAAATAACTAAAACACGATTATTATGTTAGACAACGAACGGGGGCTTTACATTGCCCATTGCGCCAATGGAGCGCTCAGTATTCAAGGAAAAATGGCAAACCGTCACGGACTCATTGCAGGTGCTACGGGTACAGGTAAGACGGTGACGCTACAAGTAATGGCAGAAACATTCTGCCAAGCCGGTGTGCCGTGTTTCATGGCTGATATGAAGGGCGACCTCAGCGGTATTTCGCAGGTCGGTAAAATGAGTGGTTTCATCGAGAAACGTCTGCCGGAGTTCGGTATCGAGAATCCGCAGTTCCAGAGCTGTCCGGTACGTTTTTACGACGTCTTCGGCGAACAGGGCCATCCCATGCGTGCCACCATCTCACAGATGGGTCCGCAGTTGCTTTCGCGACTGATGCAACTGAATGAGATACAGGATGGTGTGCTGAACATTGTGTTCCGCATTGCCGATGAGCGTGGTCTGTTACTCATTGACATCAAAGACCTGCGTCAGATGTTGGACTGGGTATCGCAGCATGCCAAAGAGTATACAACCAAATATGGCAATATCTCCACTGCAACCATCGGAGCCATTCAGCGCGCGTTGTTACAGTTGGAGAGCCAGGGTGCCGATAAATTCTTCGGTGAACCGTCGTTCGACATCTATGACCTCATGCAGACAGAACAGGGCAAGGGTGTGATGAGTGTGCTGGCAGCTGACAAACTAATGCTCCAACCGAAATTGTACTCTACGTTCCTATTGTGGCTGCTCTCTGAACTTTACAGCACGCTGCCTGAGGTCGGCGACCTGCCACAACCCAAGCTTGTGTTCTTCTTCGACGAGGCGCACATGCTGTTTACAGATACGTCGAAGGCTTTGCTTGATAAGATTGAACAGGTCATCCGTCTTATCCGTTCGAAGGGCGTGGGTATCTATTTCATCACACAGAGTCCTACCGACATCCCCGAGAATATCCTCGGACAGTTGGGAAACCGCGTACAGCATGCCTTACGAGCCTATACGCCGAAAGACCAGAAGGCTGTGAAGACAGCAGCAGATACCTTCCGTGCCAATCCTGCTTTCAAGACCGACGAGGCCATCATGAACTTAGAGACTGGTGAGGCCCTGGTGTCATTCCTCGATGAAAAGGGTGCCCCCAGCGTCGTCGAACGTGCGAAGGTGCTATTCCCACTGTCACAGATTGGTGCCATTACGGAAGGACAACGTCTCGACCTCATCAAGCAGTCGCGTATCTACGGCAAATATGACACTCCCATCGACCGCGAGAGTGCCTTCGAAGTGCTGATGGCAGAGGCCGAACAGGCACTTGCCGAAGCCGAGAATACAGAGGTTGCAGAGGCAGAGAAGCCTGCTAAGGAGGAGAAAAAGAAGCCCGGCATCATGTCGAAAGTTTTGAAGGCCGTCATCACTGCCGTCACTTCTACGTTGGCAGCCGTGCTGGGCACCGTCGTGTCAGACGCTGTGACTGGTAAGAAAACCAAGTCGAGGACATCGACAACAGGACGCGTCGCAAAAAATGCTACGAGTGCCGCCACCCGTACCATTACGAAGGAACTCACTCGTGATATTCTTGGGAACTTAGTGAAGTAGGTAGTAGGGAGATATATTTCGAGATTGTTCACAATAAATAAAGCCTGAGCTCTCGCCCAGGCTTTTTCCTTACTTAATCACAATCTTTTTACCTCCCTTGATATAGAGCCCAGGACGCAGGTTGTTGACATTCACGCGACGTCCGTCAAGTGTATACCAGTTGTCGTCCTTTATTTCCTTAGTTACCTTTACGTTCTCGATACCTGTCGACGTATCCTCTTTCAGTGTGCAGAAGGTGAAATAGGTCGGTTCATCGAACATAGCGGGATGGCTGGCATCCTTGAGGTACTTGCCTGTACCAACATTCTTGACAGCCCAGCCCTTGCCTTCCTCATACTGCAGTTCCCATCTTGCACCATCTGGGATAGCATAACCTCTCTGACTATTCAGACCATTGAGGAAACAGCAGTCGCCATCTACAGCCTGTGAATTCAGATAGGCTTTGTTATTACCCACCTCATAGTCTTCACCTTCGGGAGTAACAAGTTTCAGACCACGAACATTTCCACTTGTACTTCCCACTTTAGCAAGTTTAAAGAAATAGCCCTCATTCATGAATTCATCGAAAGCCTTACTGTAATAGTCGAAACCAAGCTCTGAACCGCCAGGAGCAAAGAAAGCCTTCACGCTTTCCTCGTTGACGATAGCAAATGTCTTACCAGTTAAAGTTGACAAATCTGTGTAGCGTTCATCAACAGTCAGGTATTTGTTGTACTGGTCAGGATTATTCATTACCTCCAGAACTTTCTCTGCATAACGCTTTCCGAAGGTACGATAGCCTGCAGCAGAGAAATGCCAGGGGTCAACACCATTGCCAGGGATGCCTTCGGCTGATACCACATGACCGGTAGGAATAACATCAGGTATCTTCGCTACCACATGATTATGCCATGAGCAGCCACCGCCCATATTCTCATACTCTGTCTCACCGACATAGATATGTACATCGGCAGCCCTGAGACCAAGGTCTTTCAGCATGTCTTTATAAATCTTCTTCACCATGCCAGGCCATTTCTCGTCACCATTGTTCGAACAGCCCTGATGCAATAGAATGCCCTTGATGACACCTACCTCCTGAGCCTTCTTGGCCATCTCGATGATACGGCCATAAGGATTGCCACCATAGTGACGCTTAGCCAGTGTGACCCACCACTCTGTTGGGTTTTCCTTTATCCACTGCTCGTATAAGTCCTTATCGAACATCTGAATGGGGCTACCACCCATGGCAACGGCAATGACACCAATTTTCTTGTCAGGCAGCTCCTTCACCATCGTGCGACCAAAATAGTCGGTAGGCCCAAGTTTGCCGTCAGGGCTGACAATAGGGCACTCGGCCGTATACCACTCACCAAGTTTACGCTTGGGATTGGTATTGTTGAAATCGCATGTTGCCAGCATCTGGAAACGTTCGTCAACATTGCCTACATCCTGAGACTCCCACTGGGCGTTGCCCTCCATGTTCGACTGTCCGAAACAGATATAGATATAGAAGTTCGGGTCTACTTCAGCTTTTGCTCCGAGGATGGACATCAACATCAGAGCGACTGATAAAAATGTCTTTTTCATTATCTTTGTTATTCTCAATTTTCAACTCTCAATTCTTACAAGCTGTATTCCAGCATAATCATGGTATATGGGTCAACGTCGACGTCGAACTTCTTCTTAGCCTTGATGGTCTCCGTCTTCGGAGCAATGGGCTGCTTTTCGTAGTTGTTCTCATCATTTGCCGAACCCGTGATGACAGTCTTCTTGGCCAGTTTCTTGATACCGAAACGGCTCAAGTCAATCTCAGCCTCTTTCTTCTCGTCACTGGCATTCACCAGTTTCACATACAACTTGCGGGTCTTTACGTTCAAGATGACACTCTGACCGTAGTGTACGCCCTCCTGCGGCTGCTCAACGCCCTTGGCGTCACCCTCGAAGTGTACGCAGTCGCCGTAGTAGTACTGACCGCTCGACTGTCCGAACAGCTGCTGCACATAATAGCTACAGGTCAGATATGGACGCTCGTTGTCGAAGTAAATCATGTCGGGGTTCCAGTTTGTATTAGTCTTCTTGGCGAAGAGCGGTGCATACGACGTCATTGCCACGATATCACCATTGCGCTCTACGTGCAACAGATACAAGCCCTCTGCCAGTGCATCGATGAGTTTCTTGTCCTTGGCAGCATACTCACCCAGATAGACCTTGGTCTTGCGGTCGCGGGGATATGCATCATACTGGCGCTTGTTCAGGAAATAGGTGTTGGGCTCGTAGTAGTGCTCGTCAATTATCGGCATTCCCAACTCGTCGGCCAGTTTCCAACCGTTTTCCAAATCGGCATTGCCAGGATGTGAACCAGGACCGGCTGTTCCTACGATGACGATTTCGGGATGCCTCTCCATTACCTTATTATATATATAACGGAAGCGCTCACAGAACTCGGGAGAAATTTTCTCCTCATTACCCAAACCGAGGTACTTCAGATTGAAGGGTGCGGGATGTCCGGCATCGGCACGCATCCTTGCCCACTTGTTCGTAGCAGGATCGCCATTGGCCCACTCAATGAGGTCGATAGCCTCAGCAACCCATTCGTCCATCTCGCTCATGGGCACAACATCCTGAGCCTGTGTGGGATACATGCCCCAGCCACCATTAGTTCCCTGACAACTTACACCACAAGGCAAAATGGGTACAGGCTCCATACCGAGATCCTCGCAGAACTGGAAATACTCGAAATAGCCAAGTCCCATGCTCTGGTGGTAGCCCCACGTATTCTTCAAACCGCGACGCTGCTCTTTCGGACCGATAGTGGTCTTCCAGCGATAGGTATCCCAGAAACCATCACCACCACCGTGAACCACGCAACCGCCGGGGAAGCGCATAAACTTCGGCTGCAGGTCGGCCAGAGCCTGTGCCAGGTCCTTGCGCAGACCGTGACCCTTATACGTATCCTCTGGCATCAGTGATACCATGTCGATATCCATTTCGCCATTAGTCAACATGAGAATCTGCAGTGCAGCATTCTGACAGGTGCTGTCAGGCGTCAGCACAGTCTCGTATTTCTTCCAGTTCGCGGCATCAACAGTCAACGTGGCGTCAGCCAACAGTTTTGGGTCCTTGCCCCAGCCCTGAGGTTCGACAAGTGCGATACGAATCTGCTTGGCATCACCATAATTGCGGAAGAAGGCAGAAAAGTCATACTTAGCACCGGCCTTCACAGAGATGCCGTCAAAACCATCGTTCTCTATACCATAGCCTTTCCAACCCTTGTAGTCGTAATATTCCTTGGTGCGTTCAGCAGTCAGACGCATATAGGTGGGATTGTCGGGATGGATGCCTTTATCCTTGCGGACCTCTATCAGTCCCAGTGAATGGCCCGGGCGAATCACTTTCCACGACGTACCAGCTCCCCATCCGTCACGCTCGGCAGGGCTGTATTCAAACGAACCGTTCTCAATGAGTTCGGCATACAAACCACCATCAGCACTCGACGAGATATCCTCGAAGAAAATACCAATCAGTTCGTCACTAATCATTTTGCCGCCCTTGGGGGCTTTCATGGGTTTCTGGGCGTTCAACGCCAATACTGCTGCAACGATGAGTGCAATGCAGGAAATGATTCTTTTCATATCTTTTTGTTCACTAGTTTTAAATTTGCCTGCAAAGGTACACATAATATTTCACATGCGCGTACACATATGTAACACATACTATCAAAATTGTAACATGTAAACAGTAACAAACGAAATAAAAACAAAAAAGGAAATCCCGTTCGTGGAAATTTCCTTTTCAGTAGCGGGAGGGGGACCCGAACCCTCGACCTCCGGATTATGAATCCGACGCTCTAACCAGCTGAGCTACCCCGCCATTTTTTAGTGCTAATTTGCACCCGATTCCTTCAAATCGGCTGCAAAGGTATGAATATATTTCGAATTACCAAAACTTTTTTGCAAAAAAATTTCTTGTTTCGATATTTTTTTGTATTTTTGCAGGGAAAATATAATCTAAATCACCTGCTAATAACGACTGACTATGCAGAAACTAACTATTGAATACCCGCTGTCGACACAGTCACCGAAGATTATCTGGGACTTTATCAGCAATGCCCACGGCTTGGAAAAATGGATAGCCGACAAAGTGACAGAAGAGAACGACTTGATGACTTTCACATGGGGACATCCCTGGACAGAGCGCGACACCAAGCAGTCGCGAATCATCGAAATCGAGAAGTATAACCACATCCGTATGCTCTGGGATTACCACGAGGACACTCCCGACGCCGTCTGGGAAATGAGCATCCAAAAAAGTGATGTTACCGGCGAGCTCAGCCTTCTCATTACCGACTATGCCGTTGACGACGACGAGGAGGCCGATCTTCGCGGCATCTGGGACGACAATCTCGAGCGACTCCATCGCGTCAGCGGATTATAATAAAAAAAAGGGGAACCGACCAATCGTCAGTTCCCTTCCTTTTTATTCGATGTGACTCGCTATTTCACAAATACCTTGCGGCCATTGCGGATAACGATACCCTTATATTCTGTGCCAACCTTCTGACCAGAGAGGTTGTAAGAATCTCCAGTATTATCGTTGTCAATTTCTACATTGACAATGCCTGTAATCGGTTCTGTGCAGGTGAACTTTATCTTGTCAATGTTGCAATTACCACCAGTGACGTTAATACGCAATGTATGCAGACCTTCCTTAAAGGCTTCCTTGACATTGCCTGTCTTCACCTCGTAGGTATCTTTGCCCTTATTAGGCACCTTCACCATAGGAATACTAGTCTCGTTACCACTGTCATCTATCAGAGTCATCGTGAACTTAGAACCAGAGGTCTCCGATGATACAGTAGCCTCGTAAGAGTATTTACCTGCCTGTTCTACTTTGACGGAATATTCAGCCCAGTCACCATTGACAGCATTACCCCATGCAAAGCCATCAGAGGTTGCGACGATACTGCCGCCTTTGCTATTCACAACATTCTCAGCTTCGACTGTACCAGGCATACTGTAGGTCGGAAGAATATTGAATGTCATGCTCTTGATATAGAAAGGATAAAATGCTTCCTTAAATGGATTATTTTTATCATTTTCATCCTTGTAAACATTCTTGTCAACAAGCATTGTAAAAACATGGCGACCTGCAGTCAAGTATTTCTTAACCGAACAACGAACCTTTTGAAACTCAGTAGTACTACCAGTATTGGGGACATCAATGAAATCAGTAAGGAAATCGAGGTTATCGAACGAATATTCTGCCAGATGGAATCTTCCACCGTCTTTCGTTGAGGCGACTTCAACATCCATCGTGTAGAGACCATCCTCCTTCACATCAACAGTGTAGTCCATCCACTGACCATCCTGAGTAGCGGTTGTACTGAATTTGTCACGCGACTTGATAACAGTGGTGCTTACCTTATTATATGACACCCCAGAAGCGCCCTTGTCAAACTCTCCTGCATTAATAGTACCTGGCAGTTCAGGAACGATTTCATTATAAGGCTCACGCTTGGTGGTTTCAGACAGCACTTGGAAGCGTCCATAACGCTCATAGGTAGAGCCATCGGTGGTAGTCACAATAGCCTTCAGCGTCTTAGTACCCGTAGAACTTGTTGAATATTCAGTAATGTAAGGAGCCTCGGTCATCGTGGCTATAAGTTCACTTCCTACGTAAAGATCAACCTTCTGAATGGTCTTTGTTGCCATATGGGTACGGACTTTAATAGGCAACACATCACCTTTAGCAACCTTCTGAGAAGCAGGACGGATATAAATAGATGCTTCTTTCTTGGTACCAGGCAGAGGACCGACAGCGTTCTTTGCAGCATCAGTCTGCATATACTCCTTTATCCAAGTCATAGCAGGACGCTCTTCGCCATCTCTGTAAAGACCAGAGTTGTCAACCCAAGTAGCTCCTAGAACATAACCCCAAAGGGTGACACCTGCGCAATAAGGAAGTTCCCACATAGCAGGTAATACTTTCTTATACTGTGCTTCTTGCTGAGCATCGTTAGCCTTATCGATATCCAATTCAGTAACAAACATCGGCATGAGCAGGGCGTCTTGCTGCTTCTTTAATGCATTTTTAAGATTCGCTTCGCTGATGTCAGTCACATCATGCGACTGATTACCATAGGCATCAATAGGCGCTCCAGCATCACGCAACGTCTGTACTAATGTGATGTAGTTATTAATATCCCATTGGATGGAATTGTAGTCATTATAGATGAGAATGGCATCCGGCCAACGCTCGTAGGCCATCTCAAAGGCCTTGATAAGCCAATCGTAACCGGTCTTACCACCACCGCCTAACGTCTCTTTCATCATGGGGTTGCCAGCCTGGTGATTACCTACTGCCTCGTTAACCACATCAATCATGGGCAGCACATCAAATTGCTCCTTAGCATGGTCAAACCAGTTGGTCATCGCAGCAAAGCGTTCTGCTGGAGCCAGACTCTCCAGCCAATTAGGATACTGGGCACCCCACACCAAAGCGTGGAACTTATAGGTGAAATTATGCTGCTTGGCATAATTGAAGGCATTATTAGCCCCATTCCAGTTAAAATTACCACGACTGCCCTCTACAGAAGACCATTTCGATTCGTTTTCACAGGTAATTTGGTTCCAAAGCGTATAATACTTAGGAACACCACCTCCAGCTTCAACATTTCCTCTGGTTGTAATGTTACCCAGAAACTTGTAGGGATTCGATGACAGCTGTGCTGCTGACGGAAGTGCGCACAGGCATACTGCCAGCAATAAAAAAAATCGTGTAAACGTTTTATTCATTCTCTTGATTTATGTTTATATTATTTTCGCCTGCAAAATTACAACATTCCCACCTATTATACTTTATTATATATAAGCAATACTTTGCACTGTGTTACATGCATAACGATAAAGCAAAAAACAAAAGGTGGGACTTTCTAAACTTTGTTAAAAGTACATGCCTATATGCGCGTACGCAAAAGAGTTTTTGTATCTTTGCATGTTGAAAGCCGTCTTGAACGGTGGGAAAGATTATTCGAATAATATAAAAAATAGTAGAAAGAAATGAAGAAAATGATGATGCTTGCAGCCATTGCTGCAACGTTAGTATCGTGTGGCGGGGGCGGTGGCCGTCCTCAGTTTGGCGATAATGAGTATCCCGTGGTGACCGTGGGAACGTCGAGTACCGACATGCAGACCACGTATCCAGCAACCATCAAGGGTGTGCAGGATGTGGAAATCCGTCCGAAGATTCAGGGTTTCCTGGTAGAAATCAATGTAAAGGAAGGTCAGACGGTAAGTGCCGGTCAGACGCTGTTTGTGCTTGACAACGCCACTTATCAGGCCGCCGTCCGTCAAGCTCAGGCCGCAGTGAATGCCGCCCAGCAGCAGATGAACACAGCCCAGTTGACATACGACAATTCGAAACAGTTACATGCCAACCGCGTAATCGGTGATTATGAGTTACAGACATCACAAAACTCGCTAGAGAGTGCAAAGGCCCAGTTGTCACAGGCTCAGGCTTCACTGGCTAACGCCAAGGAACAATTGAGCTTCTGCTACGTAAAGTCACCCGCATCGGGTGTCGTTGGCACCCTGCCCTATAAGAGAGGTTCACTGGTGAGCGGTTCTAACGTACTGACTGACGTGGCCAACATCTCATCAATGGAGGTGTACTTCTCGGTAACAGAAAAGGAGGCAATGGTCATCTCGCAGACCGGTTTGGACCATATTCCTGCCGTGAAGCTTCAGTTGGCCGACGGCAGCATCTATGCCCACGAGGGTAAGGTGACGAAGATGAGCGGTGTGGTTGATCCTGAAACAGGTTCCGTTCAGCTCATTGCAGCCTTCCAGAATCCTGAGAGGCAACTGAAGAGCGGCGCTACGGGTACCATCATCATCCCGCGTCAGAACAATAACGCCATCATCATCCCCATGAGCTGCGTCAGTGAGGTTCAGAACAAGAAGTTCGTCTACCTGCTGGGCGAGGGCAATAAGGTGAAGTACTCCGAGATTAAGGTGGACCCGCAGAACGATGGCAATAACTATATTGTCACCGAGGGTCTGAATACGGGTGACAAGTATGTAACCAACGGTATCACCAAGCTGACTGACGGCATGGAGATTGTACCCATCACGCCGGAGCGCTACCAGGAGAAGATAAAGGAGCAGGCCAAAGCCATGAGCGCTGGCGACATCGTTTCTTCTATGAAGAAGTAAGATTTAAGAATTAAGAATTAAGAGGTGTTGCCTGACGGCAAGTAAGAAGTAAGATGTAAGAAGTACTTATAGATTCATACTTTTTACTCGCAGCGAAGCGAGAATCCCTCTAAATTCTAAACTCTAAATTCTAAATTAAAAAAGAAAGTATGACTTTTACAACATTTATCAAACGCCCGGTGCTGTCGACGGTGATTTCAATCCTCATCGTCCTGCTGGGTATTATCGGCCTGGTGTCGCTGCCTATTGAGCAGTACCCCAATATTGCGCCTCCTACCGTTGCGGTATGGACGAGCTATCCCGGTGCCGATGCCGAAACGGTGAAAAACTCCGTCATTGTGCCGTTGGAAGAGAGTATTAACGGTGTGGAAGGCATGGACTATATCACATCGACGGCTGGTGCCGGCTCGGCACAGATTAGTGTGCTGTTCCGCCAAGGCATGAATGCCGATATGTGTGCCGTGAACGTTCAGAACCGTGTGCAGCAGGCGCAGGCGCTTTTGCCCGCCGAAGTAACACGTATGGGTGTGACGGTGACGAAGCGCCAGTCATCACAGGTGCTGATGTTTACGCTGACTTCTGACGGCCGATACGACGACGAGTTTCTGACGAACTATTCGAATATCAATATCATTCCTGCCATCAAGCGTATTCAGGGTGTCGGTGACGTGCAGTCGCCAGGTCTGAAGACCTACTCGATGCGTATCTGGCTGAAGCCTGATGTGATGAAACAATACAACCTGATGCCTTCGGACATCTCGAACGTGCTGGCTGAGCAGAACATTGAGGCTGCTCCTGGTGCGTTTGGTCAGGAGTCGGACGTGGCCTACGAATACTCGATGCGCTACACCGGTCGTCTGAAGACTGCCGAGGAGTTTGGCAACATCATCATTAGTAGCGATGCCAACGGTCAGACACTGAAATTGAAGGACGTGGCCAAGATTGAGTTGGGCGGTCAGCAGTACTCGGTGTCGATGCGCAACAACAACCTGCCGTCGGTGCTGGGTATGGTGCAGCAGATTGCCGGTTCAAACGCCAATGAAATTGCCAAGGCTGTGAAGGCTGAGTTGGAAGAGCAGGCCAAGCTGTTCCCGCCAGGCATGATGTATAAGATCAACTACGACGTGACGGAGTTCCTGTATGCGTCCATCGAGGAGGTGGTGTTCACGCTGGTGTTCACGCTAATCTTGGTGTTCATCGTGATTTACGTGTTCCTGCAAGACTGGCGCTCGACGCTCATCCCGCTGATTGCCGTTCCGGTGTCGCTCGTTGGTACGTTCTTCTTCCTGAATATCTTCGGATTCTCAATCAACCTGCTGACGCTGTCCGCCTTGCTTTTGGCCATTGCCATCGTAGTGGATGACGCCATTGTGGTGGTCGAAGCTGTTCACGCGAAACTGGATCAGGGATACAAGTCGACGCTGACGGCTTCTATTGATGCCATGAACGAGATATCGGGCGCTATCATCTCCATTACACTGGTGATGGCGTCGGTGTTCGTCCCCGTGTCGTTCATCGGCGGTACTTCGGGTTCGTTCTACCGTGAGTTCGGTGTGACAATGGCCGTTTCTATCTTCATCTCGGCACTGAACGCCCTGACACTGTCACCGGCGTTGTGTGCCATTTTCCTGAAGCCGCATAATGAGCATGGGCACGAGAAGAAGATGAGCCGCATAGACCGTTTCCACATGGCATTCAATACTGCTTACGACAAAATCTTAAGCAAATACAAGGGTAATGTCGAGAAACTAGTGCACAAGCCCATCACGGTGTTGACTACGGTGATTCTGGGTGTTGTGGTACTGGTAGGTACCTTCGCGTTCACGAAAACGGGACTGGTGCCCGACGAGGATACGGGAACGATTTTCTGTACCATCACGATGCCTCCTTCGACCTCTGTGGCCCGCACGCGTCAGATCATCGACGAAGTAGACTCCATCCTGGCTGCCGACCCTGCCATCCAGAGCCGTGAGCAGATTCAGGGTTATAACTTCATTGCCGGTTCGGGTTCCGACCAGGCTACGTTCATCATCAAGTTGAAGCCGTTTGAAGAGCGTCAGAAGGGGCTGTGGTGGAAGATTAGCGGTCTGTGGCAGGGTGACGGCATCTACCGTTTCTTCCTGAATCCGCTGGAGTCAACGGGTGTCATTGCCCAAATCTTCATCAAGACAGCACATATCAAGGATGCCCAGATTCTGGCCTTCGCGCCACCAATGATTCCCGGTTTCTCGGCTAACTCAGGTGTGTCCATCGTGATGCAGGATCGTACAGGTGGCTCGCTCGATAGGTTCTATGGCGTCGTCAAGGACTATCTGGCTGAGTTGAACAAGCGTCCTGAATTCCAGACGGCACAAACGTCGTACAACCCCAACTATCCACAATACATGCTGCACATGGATGTGGCGAAGTGTAAGCAGGCTGGTGTGTCGCCCGCAGTGGTGCTGAGCACGCTACAAGGGTATTACGGCGGACTCTATGCGTCGAACTTTAACGCCTATGGTAAGCTGTACCGCGTCATGATCCAGGCATCGCCCGAGACCCGCATGACACCTGAGTCGCTGAAGAGCATCTATGTCCGCACGTCGGGCGGTATGGCTCCCGTGCAGGAGTTCTGCCGCATGGAGCGTGTCTACGGTCCTGCCAACATCAACCGCTTCAATCTGTTTACGTCCATCAACGTGACGGCCACGGTGGCCAGCGGCTATTCGACGGGTGAGGCCATCAAGGCCGCCCAGGATGTGGCTGCCGAGATATTGCCTGCCGGTTACTCATATGACTACCAAGGCCTGACCCGTGAGGAGGCGAAGGCGTCGAATACCACAGCAATTATCTTCCTGCTGTGCTTCATCTTCATCTATCTGATTCTGTCGGCACAGTACGAATCGTACATTCTGCCGCTGGCCGTGGTACTCTCCGTACCATTTGGTCTGGCTGGCTGTTTCCTCTTTACGATGATGTTCGGACACGCCAACGACATCTATATGCAGATCTCGCTCATCATGCTGATCGGTCTGTTGGCGAAGAATGCCATCTTGATTGTGCAGTTCGCTCTAGAGCGCCGTCAGATGGGTATGGCCATTACGTGGTCAGCCATCCTCGGTGCAGCAGCCCGTCTGCGTCCTATCCTCATGACGTCGTTGGCAATGGTCATCGGTTTGTTGCCTATGATGTTTGCCTCGGGTGTAGGTAAGAATGGTAACCAGACGCTGGGTGCTGCCGCAGTAGGTGGTATGTTGCTGGGTACGCTGTTCCAGATTATCGTCGTACCTGGACTGTTTGTCATCTTCCAGTCGTTGCAGGAGAAGTTCTCGCCCATGAAGTTCGAGGGTGAGGAGGAGAATCCTGACGTTTCGACTGAGATAGCACAGTATGCTCACCGTCCTGTGGATTATGAATTGGAGAAGTAAAGAGAATGTAAAAATTATAAAATGTAAAAATGTAACAGTTATGAAGCAGTATAAATCTATAATTTTTAAATTCTTTAATTTTTGCATTGCAGCTCTGCTGCTTGTTGGTTGCGGTGTATACAACAAATACGAGCGTCCTGACGTTGAGACGACAGGATTGATTCGCGACGTGGTGAGTGACGTCGACACGCTGGCCGTGCAGGATACGGCATCGTTTGGCAACATGCCTTGGCGCGCCGTGTTTACTGACTCCCAGCTGCAGGCACTCATTGAGCAAGGACTGGAGCGTAATGCCGACCTGCTGAATGCTGCGCTGAACGTGCAGATGTACGAAGCCATGCTGACGGCTGCCAAACTGGCATTCCTGCCTGCCGTGAACATCGGCCAACAGAGTCCTATGGGAACCATTGCCACCTTGTATACTGACCCGTCGGTAACTACCAAGAGCTACACGCTGCCCATTTCGGCATCGTGGACGCTGGATCTCTTCGGCAACATCCTGTCGCAGAAGCGTAGCACGCAGATGAAGCTGCTGGGCATGAAGGATTACCAGATGGCCGTGCGTGCACAGGTTGTCAGCGGCATTGCCAACAGTTACTACACGCTGCTCATGCTCGACGAACAGCTGCGCATCGTGACGGAGATGGGTAAGATGGCCAAGGAAACGTGGGATATGATGAAGCTGCAGTATAACTTAGGACGCATGCGCTCGACGAGTGTGCAGAGTGCTGAGGCTGCCTATCTGTCGACACAGACGCAGGCCAACGACTTCCGCCGTCAGATTCGTGCTACGGAGAATGCTCTCAGCCTGCTCATCGGACAGCAGGGACAGCAGATTCCTCGCACGACGCTCGACCAGCAGTCGCTGCCCACTGAGTTCTCGGCAGGTGTCGGTGTGGCCCTGTTGCAGAATCGTCCAGACGTACATAATGCCGAGATGTCGCTGGCATCGTGCTTCCACGATGTACAGACGGCTCGTTCACAGTTCTATCCGAACATCACCATCGGAGCCTCTGCCGCCTTTACCAACAACAACGGCAACCTGAATCCAGGCAAGTGGCTTGTCTCGCTGTTCGGCTCGCTGACGCAGCCCGTCTTCCAGCGTGGTGCATTGACTGTTAACCTGAAAGTGAAGAAGATGCAGTACGAGCAGGCTTTCAACACCTGGCAGAACGCCATCCTGAAGGCTGGCAACGAGGTGTCGAACGCCCTAGTCAACTATCGTGGCTATGACGAGAATTCGAAGATTGAAGCCCAGCGCGTCGAGGTGCTCACCAAGAATGTCGAGGACACCCGTGCCTTGTATCAGAGCAGCGGCTCCAGCTATCTGGAGGTGCTCACCGCTCAGAACCAGCTTCTCTCTGCCCAGCTCAACAAGGTGACCGCAGACTTCAACAAGATGCAGTCGGTGGTATCGCTGTACACTGCTCTTGGCGGAGGCGGGAAGTAAAATTTTTCAATTCTTCAATTCTTCAATTTTATATTATGGCAAGTGAAATTTCCCCAAGAGCCGAAATCAGCCCAAAGGCGAAAATCGGCGACAACTGTAAGATATTCCCCTTCGTCTACATTGAGGACGACGTAGAAATCGGCGATGGCTGCATCATCTTCCCCTTCGTCAGTATTATGAACGGTACGCGCATGGGTAAGAAGAATAAGGTGCACCAGGGTAGCGTCATCGGTGCTCTGCCCCAGGACTTTGAGTTCCGCGGTGAGAAGTCGGAGTGCATTCTGGGCGATGGCAACATCATCCGCGAGAATGTGGTCATCAACCGTGCCACACATCATGGCGGAAAGACCGTGCTGGGCAACGACAATGTGCTCATGGAGGGTGCCCACATCTCGCACGACACGAAGGTCGGCAACTGCTGTGTGTTCGGCTACGGCACGAAGATTGCCGGCGATTGCGAGATTGAGGATGGTGTCATCTTCTCGTCCAGTGTCATCGAGAATGCCAAGACCCGCGTGGGTCAGGGTGCTATGATACAGGCTGGTACGACCTTCTCGAAGGACGTTCCGCCGTATATCATCTGTACCAGGAAGCGTGAGTATGGTGGTGTCAATGAGCAGGTAGCACAGCTGCATGGTGTCGAAGACAAGACGCTGAAGCATATTGCCAATGCCTACCGACTGGTGTTCCATGGCAAGACGGCGCTCTTCGATGCTGTCAACCAGATTGAGGAACAGGTGCCTGACGGTCCTTTCATCCGTCACATCATCGAGTTCCTGCGTAACTCGAAAATCGGCATCATCACAAAACAGTGATGATACCGACTATAGACTTCGTAGACGATACGGATTAATAACTGGCCGTGCAGGGTATTCCTGCGGCAATGACACGGTCGCGGATGGCGTCAAGCTGTTCGCGACTGGCTTTTTCTAATCCCTGCGTGGGCGTCTCGCGGTCGATGGTGTACACCATCACCTGCTGCGGACCAATCGCCTTGACAGCCTCTAACCAAGGACCGACAAACTCTTCACTGGTATTGTCGACGGAGAGATTCTCCGATGGGGAAACCCCGTCGGCACTGCTGATGGCACCCCTCATGAACATCGTCTGAATGATGATATGTCCGTTGAACGCCTTCATCCGTTCAATGATGGCATGGACGTCATAGGCGCCTGTGGGGCGGTCCACCTTATTAATATATATAGGGTCGACGGTGTCCAGCTTCAGAATGTTGTTGTCCGCCCGCATCAGCGCGTCGTGTACGGCAGGGCGGTGAATCATCGTCGAGTTTGACAGCACGCTGACCTTGGCCTGCGGACAGTATTGGTCGCGCAGGCGGATAGTGTCGTCGATGATCTCTGCAAAGTGCGGGTGGCACGTCGGCTCGCCGTTGCCTGCAAATGTCAGCACGTCAGGCAGCTGACCATCAGCCACCATCTTCTGCAGCTGCTGCTCCAGCTTCTGGGCCACCTCCTCGCGAGTAGGACGTGGCAGGGTAGGGCGGTGGTCGCCGTTGAAGCCACACTCACAGTAGATGCAGTCGAAGCTGCACACCTTACCGTCGCCAGGCATCAGGTTGATTCCTAACGAAATGCCCAGTCGCCGACTATGTATAGGCCCGAAAATGGGCGAAGGATAAATCACTGTACTCATTTTCTTAACTCCTCACTCTTAATTCTTCACTCTTCACTCTTCACTCTTCACTCTAAACTAGTATTCCCTGTTCATGAGCCTGTTGAACGCTTCCTTCAGGTCGTTGGCCAGTCGCAATGCAAACACCTCGTCCATTTCCCGCTGACCCTTGATCGCCTCATGGAAGAAACCGTTCTCACCCCAGTAGTAGCGTATTTCGTTGCCTTCGTACTTACAGAAATAGAACACCAGATTGTCTTTGTCGAACAGGAATTCCTCGTAGTAGTCCGTGGCGCCGACATTGAACTTGCGGGTGATGAAATACGGCGTGTAGAAGTAGCTGCCAAGGTTCTCGTCGAAATCGGCATCATAGAAATAGTGCGTCACGTCCTTGATGGGACCGGCTCCTGGGGCCATATAGCTGCTTGTGACCTCCGTTTCGTCCAGCGGTATCTCAGCCTTCTGCTTCGAAGCTATGATTTCCTTGGCCTCGGCATATTTCTTTCTGATCTTCGTCACCTGCTCATTCTGTCCCTGAGCCATCGTTGCCATGCTCATTGCCAGCACGACAACCATCATTACAATCTTTTTCATGTCACTCATTATTGTTCTTTTTGGCTGGCAAAGTTACGAATAAGCGAGAACAATACAAAACAAAATCCGTTTTTTTTGTTTATATTGTCGAGCGAAAATAACTTCTCGCAAAGCGAAAAGTTACGAATAAGCGAGAACAATACAAAACAAAATCCGTTTTTTTTGTACTTAATACATAATAACAGAACTCGAAAGACATAATAACATAATAACAATTTTCCGCAATTCCTTTGGGAGTTGCGGATTTTTTCGTATCTTTCTCCTTTGGAGAAGATACTTTCGTTCTCTGACCTAAAGGTTCTCTCTTTGAGAGTGTGGCTTCGCAATCAGAGTGTGGCGTTGCAATCGAAAAAAAACAAAGATTTAGAGCACCTTGATAAGGGGCGGCTATAATGCAGGGATTAAAAAAAAGAGAGTATTTCTTTGGTATTTTGCTCACTTATTCGTATCTTTGCCGTCGGAAACAGGAAAATATTACTGCTATGAATACGGAAATGATGACACAGCAGATAGCCGAGTATTTCAAGACACAACCCGTCTTGAAAGCATGGCTTTTTGGTTCATTTGCCCGTGGCGACCAGAGTGCAGACAGCGATATCGACATTCTTGTTGTCTACGACAGAAGCCAGTCTATCGGTCTTTTCAAACTGAGTGAAATGCATTTAGCCTTGGAGGACTTGCTAGGCAAAAAAGTGGATTTGGTAGAAGATGAGATGCTTTTCCCGTGGATAGCCGATAGTGTCAATCGTGATAAAAAACTGATTTATGAGAGAGCCGCTTAGAGACAAAGGCCGACTGGAGCACATGTTGTACGCTATCGACACGATATTAGAACGTGCCGAGAAAATGACATTCGATGAATTGACATCGGATAAAATCGTTTATTTCGGTCTGGTATATCATACGATGGTCATAGGAGAGGCTTGCTACAAGTTGAGCCCCGAGTTTGTATCGGCCCACCCTCAAGTTAATTGGAGGGTGATTGCTGGTATGCGCCACCATTTGGTCCATGGCTACTATCAGGTAAATCCTCATGATGTATTTGATGTCATAAAGAATGACCTTCGCCCGCTTCGCGGACAGATAATCAATCTCCTCGAAGAAACCGATTGGGACGAGTGGGAGAAATAATGTATAACCCTCAAAAACTGATGATGCCTATGGGCTGAGAAAGAGAGGTAAAACAAAGACAGATTAACATAAAAAGACAAATTTCCTGCGATTCCTTTGGAGTCTCAGGATTTTTTTGTATCTTTGCCCTCGGTTCGGGGAGAAATCCGGACTAATGAAAGCATTCGCTATTATTTCGCGTTCAGCCAAAAAGCCTCGCAAACTTAATTGGTATAACAAGTTCGCAGATAATATGTGACAGGTGACTCGTACAGAGTCCTCTGCTCTCACTTGGTATAGCGATGCACACACATAGGTGTGGTGCATTACAAGTGAGACGGAGGTACCAATGCGAGGCTGCCTCTTGCTGAACGCAAAAGGTGCATCACGCCTTTTGCGTCTTGGCGTGATTGATAGTCGATGCAGAACTTAAAACTATCAATCGAGAAATGGCAAATACGAACTTAGCAAATGCAAAGACTGCGAAGAACGACGAGTTCTACACACAATATGCGGACATTCAGAAGGAAATCAATGCCTATCTGGATTATGACCCAAATGTATTTCGTGGTAAGACGGTGCTGCTACCTTGTGACGACCCTGAATGGAGTAACTTCACCAAGTTCTTTGCTCAGAACTTTGAACTGTTGGGATTGAATAAACTCATCTCCACCAGTTATGCACCAGAAAGCAAGAAGTACAAGATGCCGTACCAGCCAACGCTCTTTGAGACATCACAGCCATATTTCGACAACGACAAGAGCAAGACACACGGCAAGATTTTCGTGCTTGAACGTGATGTGACAGGTGACAACCGAATTAATATTGACGATTTGCAATGGCAGTACCTGGAGGGTGATGGAGATTTTCGTAGCAAGGAGATTCGGAAACTGCGAGACGAGGCAGATATAATTGTGACTAACCCGCCGTTCTCACTGTTTAGGGAGTTCCTCGCATGGATAATGGAAGCAAACAAGAAGTTCATCATTATAGGTAATATGAATGCTATCACATATCGTGAAGTATTCCCACTTCTTCAAAAGAACATTGCCTGGCTTGGGGCAACAGGATTTGTTACTGATATGGTATTTGGTGTTCCTGAAGGCACTTTGGTTAAAGAGAGTGATAAGAAAAAAGCAGAGCGCTTAGGGTATATTGGGAATTATACTCGTTTAGGAAATTCTTGCTGGTACACAAATATAGATCATGGGCGACGACATCAGCCCTTAAAATTAATGTCTATGGCTGATAATTTTAAACATAGCAAGCATAAAGATATTAGGGAAAATAAACAATATCAACACTATGACAATTTTGACGCTATTGATGTACCTTATACAGATGCTATACCTAATGATTATAATGGAGTGATGGGAGTTCCTATATCATTCATGGATAAATATTGTCCAGAACAGTTCGATATTGTATGGAGAGGTGGTGACATTGAATGGTGTGAGACAGAATGTAATTTTTATACTCCGCCGTCAAAAGATCGAGCTGCATTTTATAAGAAGCAAGATAAGACGTGGCGTATTCAAAATCCTTATGTTTTAGATGCACAAGGAAATGCCATAGTAGTTTATCAAAGAATACTAATCCGCAAAAAACAATCACAATGAAGACAGAACTAAAAATCTACACCGTTGAGCAAATTTGCGACGGGTTTGAATATAACGAGCTGGAGGGGAAAGGCCTTCATGGATTATCAGGTCAGCTGACTATCCAGCCTGCCTACCAGCGTAACTACATCTATGCCGACGGCAAACGCGACGTGGCTGTGATAGAATCGGTACTGAAAGGCTATCCATTGGGACTAATCTATTTTAACCGAAACAAAGATTTTGGTCCTACGGAAACCGAACTTGAAGTGCTCGATGGTCAGCAGCGTATTACGTCGCTTGGTCGTTTCGTGAAAAACAAGTTTGCCGTAAAGATAAACGGCTTGGAACAGATATTCGACGGACTGGATGAAGGACTTCAGCAGAAGATTCTCAAGACGAAACTCTTGGTTTATATCTGCGAAGGTGAAGGTGAACATGCAGAGGAAGAAATCAAAGAATGGTTTAAGACTATCAACATTGCTGGCATTCCACTCAATCACCAGGAGGAGTTGAATGCTATCTATAGCGGTCCATTTGTCACGAAATGCAAGGAAGAGTTTTCAAATTCTCAGAATGCCAACATTCAGAAATGGGAATCGTATGTGAAGGGACCAGCTAATCGTCAGCAGTTCTTGGCAACGGCATTGGAATGGGTGAGCAAAGGTAACGTAGATGGTTACATGTCCGCCCATCGTCGCGATGAGAACATCAACGAGATTAAGACCTACTTCAACACGGTGATAGAATGGGCTGACTCGAAATTTGATGATGTCTATGACGAAATGCAAGGCTTGAATTGGGGCGAACTCTATGAGCGTTTCCATCACTTGCCGTTGAACCACTCTGAATTGTCGGCAAAGGTTCTGGAACTGATGCATGATGACTATGTGACTAACCGACGCGGCATCTTTGAGTATGTGCTTGGCGGTTGTCAGGATACAAAACTGCTGAACGTCCGCCTGTTTGACAAACCTACCATGCGCAAAGTGTATCAGCAACAGACCGATAAAGCTAAAGCAGAGGGCATCAGTAACTGTCCTTATTGTGCAGAAGGCCATGAAGCCAACCGCCATCGAATTTGGAAACCTGAAGAAATGGACGCCGACCATGTATCAGCCTGGAGTAAGGGCGGTACTACCACTATCGAGAATTGTCAGATGTTGTGTAAGACTCATAATAGAATGAAAGGTAATCGATAACTTTAATATTATAACAATGAAAAAGGTATTATTATTTGTTGCATTGATGATAGCTATGAATGCCTATGCGCAAGAGAGTGTTCTTACAAATGGTGTGTATGAACAGAAAAAAGTAGTTGAAGTAAACGACAAGACTGCCGGACAGATATATGTGCGTGCTCTTGAAGTATTAAGCGATTGGGCAGGCAGTCAGTCGCGCTCTAAAGCAAATGTAGATGTACAGGATAAAGATGAAGGGCTAATAGTATATAAAGGCAAAATTTACTTGGGTTACGGCAAAGCGAACATGTTGTATGGATGGGATACATATGCCGATTTTACTTTGAAAGTACGTTGTAAGGATGGTAAAGTACAATTGACAATGACAGTTCCAAGCATGTCATTCCAATGGGATGGTGATGGCCACGGTATGTATAGTATGCCATTAACTGATTTCTTGCCTGTCTATAATTACAAGGGTGACTATAAAATAAAGAAAGCAGCACAAAAATATGCTCCAATGGTTCCAACTACTATAGATAATACCGTTACAGCTCTTGCATTGAAAATAAAGGAAAAAAGCGACGATGACTTCTAAGTAAATACCCGAGTTTCGATAGTGTTAGATGAACATAAAAGAATAGCTTACCTCTGCCCATTAACATTTTTTGAATATTTTTCTTATCCCGTTTCCATCGACGAAACGGGATTTTTTGTACCTTTGCAGTCTTAAACATAAGTTTAATTAAGAATTCAGGATTATGGTATTAGAGAAACACTTAGACAAGACCGAGGAATCACTGCAGATTTTAGACAACTCTCTTCCGCAGGCTAATGTTGACCGTTTTCTATATGGTCTGAAATTAAAGCAATGGGATGAAGAAGCTATTATGGCTTTTACCGTCAAGATACGCAACAGTCATAGTTATGCCTTATTGGAGAACACTCGTCTTAATAAATGGAAAGCTACGTTCAATGAAGAATATGCAACCAATCACAACAAGTATTTTACTACTGCTGAATCAGCCATGAACAGGATGCGCAGCACTTTGAAAGGTATCACCGATGCCGTAATCAAGTTTTGCTATAGGTCTAATAAGGCGCTGCCTGCCGATGTTGATGCTCCTATGGTCCTTGAGCGCACGCCATTGCTGAAAGGACCTTATTCCAAAGACATGTTCGGTACTGACCTTTATGGTAAAACTGTCATGCTGCTATTTGAAGAACTAATCTCTTACCTGAATACAGCTGAGGATAATGTAACTATCTGTCTTGATGTGATAGCACGTGAGAACTATCTTCGTGAGCACATAGAGGAGGTTAATGAAGTTTATGACAAATGTTTTGAGGAGACTTTCCGTAACAATCGTTCTGTGATAAGGAGACTAAAAGAGTCGAATGCCAATCTTGATAACGACATTTTGAAGACTATCGAGGATGCCGAGGATGCTCAGCAAATGATAGCCGACTTGTTCCACATGTTAAATGTTGACGAATGGAACGACTATGTAATTTGTAAAGCTGTTTATGATGCTGACATGGCTGGTCTTGATAAGAGAGAGTTGTTTCTTTGGGGTAAGGAACGAAAGGAGCACGTAATGCGCGTTAGGACACTGCTTGAGCATCTTTCAGAACTGGATCTTTCCAAACAGGACATGAAGATAGAAAAGCAGGAAGGCGTAGTATGTGGAGAGTTCTTGATGCGTCTATTCATCTGGTGTGATGTTAATGAAAACAGCAGCCAATCAGTATGGCTGGAATACGTTACTGATAAGATACTTTCGGCTCCTGACTGCCGCTTTGAAAAAGTTGCCCGGATTGGTGCTATAAAGGCAGAAAGAGTAAAGCTTGCATCCGTAGGTATTGATGAAACAAATAATCTTCAAAAGATGTTTAATGTGGCTTTGGATGTCTTTGTAGATAACTTTTAACATTATTTTATGCCCATCAATACTGTCCTGAGGACTGGCTCATTTGATGCCAGTCCTTATTTTTTGACCATCTTTTGAGTGTTATAAAGTCAATAGTTATACTGTCTTTTGACCAGGCAAATAAGGTATTAGGTCAAAAGATGAGACCATCACTGGCAAAAACAGATATTTAGATGGTCAAAACCTTGGAATGTTGAGTCAAAACAGGGTTAAAACACACCATCTAAACCGCATACAAAAGTCAACAACAACTTTCTGATTTACAGGGATTTTGCCTAATTTTGCAGCATCTTCTCAGGCACGAAGCTGCGTGCTTATCATGAAGGGGTGGCAAAACAGGAACCGTCAGCAAGGTATACCTGTGACCACTTGTTTCCTAAATGAAAAAAGGAAATGAAAAGAAATAATTATGCTGTTTCTAACAGCAACCAGACGCGAGAACTGAACATTGTGATGGATGACCAGACCAGCCGGTATAGGTTGCACCCTGAGTGCTGTGCCCGACTGGTCGAGGGATTGCCGCTTTGGGTACCTCCTGAACTCTTCTTTGAGGTGACGGATGGCTTGCGAGGTTTCCGTAAAGGGCTGGTGAACGTGATGGTGGATAACATCTTGATGTTTTGCACCGGAAATGGACGTCATTTGACAGGATTGCCTCATGTCGACAATGTACTCTTGGAGTTGTATCGTCACATTGGGAACTTTGCGGTTATCAATGGCTATAAGCTTGAACCGCTCTTCTGAGATTCAGTAAACCTGGAACACGTCTTTCCTATAATAATATAAGGTGGGCGTGTTCCACTTTCAAGAACAAAAAAAAGAAGTAACGATCATGACAACGAATAGTAATTTTGAGATGAGCTTTTTCCAAGCTCCGATAACGAACAAAGTGCCGGCTGCGACGGTTGATCCGTTTTGGGTGTACCAGTACCTGCGCTCACCGGAGGCTAAGCCTGAGACGGTCGAACTGAGGGCTATTGCCGACAAGGACCAGCAGCGCACCTACAAGGGTAGTCGGCTGCAGTATGTGACACCGTCAGGGGTGTTCAGCTATTGCAACGATGCCAGCCTGATTTCGCATTCAAGGCTTCTTTGTATGGATTTGGATGACCTGTGTCCAATTTCTGAGGTAAATCCTGTGTTCTACTACTTCAAGCCGGAGTGCTACAATGCGGCCACGAAGGAGACCGATGCGGTAGAACAGTTGAAATGGCGGCTTGTTGACGACCCGCGGTTCAATACCGTCATGGCGTTCCGCTCACCGCGTGGCAACGGGCTGAAGTGGTGGATTGAGATTGACCTTGCGAAGTGTGACCACCGCACGTGGTTCCAGGCTGTGAGAAACTTCCTGATGTCGCAGTACCAGCTGACCGACCACCAGGTGGATAAGCAATGTGCCAATCCGTCGAGAGCCTGCTTCCTGTGCCACGACCCGCTGGTGCATCTGAGAACTGATTTAATTGAAAACTTTTGTATATAATTAATAGTATGGAAAACATGGATTTCAATCCGCTGGAATGGGCTCAGAGTGAGCCCTCCAGCAACCCTCAACCCCGTGTTGAGACAATAAACGACCAGCCTCAGGGCGGTCAGGTAGGTAACATGACGACGGCCGATTTTTCGACCGACCTCCAAAGAGCGCAGGCCGTTTGTGAGGAGCTGATTAGTCGGGGGGCGAACATCGCGGAGTCGTACGACGACTATCTGAAGTTGGGGTTTGCCTTGGCTGACGGTCTTGGCTCGGACGGTCGCGACATCTTCCACCAGCTGTGTGCTCAGTCGGTGAAGTACCGCGAAGCTGATTGCGAGAAGAAGTGGCTGGAGTGCCTGTCGAAGCGTGACGGTCGTACCACCATCGCCACATTCTATGATATGGCTAAGCGGAATGGTGTCGACCTTTCGGCCATCAGCCGCCAATTTCCCGCAACTCCCGCAGTCCCGCACGGCTTCTCCGAAAACGTGCATGGAGAAGGAAAGAGAATGTCTGATGCTGGTCAAGGCATTAATAATCAATCAATTAATAATTATCAAGGTGATGTGAACGGATCTTTTGATAAAGAAAAAGGATGCCGTGCGGGACTGCGGGAGTTGCGGGACTCGGAGGCTCCCGAGGGTGCTGCCCTGACATTTACCGAGACCTTCTCCGACCGCCTGGAAACGTCATCGCTGCCGTTGCTGTTGCGCCAGCCTGTCGAGATGCGGCAGGATGCGGAAGACCGCGACAAGCTGTTGCTGTCGGCAACGACCGACTATTCGGGTGTGATGCCCAACGTCTATGGCATCTATGGCGAGAAGCGCGTCTATGCACCGCTTTACCAGCTCGTCAATGCCCCGTCGGGAGCCAGAAAGGGTGAGATTGTGGCCTGCCGCCAGCTGTTGATGCCTATCGAGTATGAGATTCGGCAGCAGATGGCCATCGAACAGGCGGAGTACGAGAAGCAGGTGGCCGACATAGCAGCACTCCCCCCACAGCAGCGCAAGCAGCAACAGCAGCCCAAGGAGCCGGAGTACCGTTCGGTTTTCCTTGCTGCCAACAGCTCGGCCACGGGACTATATCACGATTTGGCCGCCAATGGTGAGTGGGGCGTCATTCACGAGTCGGAAGCCGATACTCTGACGCAGGCCATGGGACAGGAGTTCGGGCAGTTCTCAGATGGTCTCAGGAAGGCCTTTCATCACGAACCTATCACTTATACGCGCCGCACAGAGAAGGAGCACGTGTCGATAGACCATCCCCGCGTGGCCATGCTGCTCACCTGTACTCCCGGCCAGATACCTTTGTTGATGCCCGGCAAGGAGGTAGCCAACGGACTGGCAAACCGTTACCTGTACTATTGTCTGAAGGGCGGTCACGAGTGGCGCAGTCCCTTTGCGGGCTGTGAAACACCGCTCGACGACCGCATTTACGAGGTCGGCAAGCAGTATCTGGCTTTGTACCATGCACTTCAGCAGCGCCGTGACCACCCCATACAGTTCACGCTGACCCGTGAGCAGGAGGCACGGTTCGACGACCACTTCAAGCAACTGTTGCCCGAACAGATGGGACTTTATGGCGAGGACTTCGACGCCTTCGTCTATCGACTGGGACTGTCGGCTTTCCGCATGATGATGGTATTCACCGTCTTACGCTGTTTCGAACGGCAGCCATACCTCTCCGACGACACTCAGGTATTGGTTTGCAGCGATACCGACTACCAGACGGTGATGACCATCATCGGAACGCTGGTCAACCACACCGCACACGTCTTCACCAACCTGTTGCCCCACGACGACCTCTCGTCACAGCTCACGGCAGTGAAGATGACACAGCAGGAAATCACCCTCTTCCGTGAACTGCCCGATGCATTCACAACAGGCGAGTGTCTTGAACTGGCACCAAAACTGGGAATGAATCGTAGGACCGCCGAGCGCTACCTCGGCAACTTCTTCAGCAAGTACCATCTGGTCAAGCGCCCCTCGCTGGGTCACTACCAGAAAGTGTCTGAATAATCAACTCTCTCGCGCGTCCAAAGGCACATCCTGAACTGCGCGAAGGCACTTCCTCAACCGAGAGAAGGCATATCCTGACGCGTCCGAAGGCACATCCCGACGAAAGATGTGCCTTTTCTTTAAACAACGAATTAACCTGTATAATTCATAGAGGTATTCTCATCGCTGAGTTGTAGCTGTTTATCTTATTTTTATTACCTTGTAAATAAAGCACTTAAAGGTACTAATTTTTGTCGACATGGCAAAGAAAAATGCTTCTTTTTTTTATGTCCTTATGAATTATTCAGGTAAAAAAAAGTCAGATTGTTTGGCGGCTTGGATTATTCTTCGTAATTTTGCAACCAAATTATAATTGGTTTCTTTTTATAAAGAGGATATAGAAAAAACAAACTAAGTACAAGTCAATGAAGAAGATACTGATGACAATCGCCCTGCTGTGCATGGTCGCACAGGGAGCATGG
>JAEEGG010006766.1_pt1 | contig 26761 bp, 16 predicted proteins | sample 9134161 | NCBI WGS metagenome assembly JAEEGG01 (sample SAMN16246543, study PRJNA631951) | gut metagenome | biome: gut microbiome; feature: rumen; material: CR-attached | host: Bos | place: Iran: Karaj | collected 2018-10 | reverse complement strand
GCAGGACGAGGGTTCCGGCCAATTTGGCCTCGCCGTTGATGAAAGTGACTTCCTCCTCGGTGTAAGGGAAGGGACCGACCGGGGTCTGCGGCCGGTTCAGTTTCTTTTCCGGAGTCAAGGCCAAGGGGAAAGACAGGCCCCCCTGCTTGAACGTGCCCAGAATCTGTTTGCCCGCCCAGAGACCTTCATAGGAGGCCATCAGGGCAGGAATCTTGATGGTGATGCCCCCGACGGCCGTCCTTTCGATCTGGACGGGTATACCCTGCGCCGCCTGGTCCGGAGAATCCAGGGTAGGTTCGTCTCCATCCAGGTGGAACACGATGGTGAGGGGGGTGCCCTGGACATCCAGTTTCCCCGACCAATTTCCTGTCTGGGCGTTCGCCAGGAACACGGTGGAGAGCAGCAGAACAGCGGCAGCAAGGATCTTTTTCATGGAAGAACGATTTGGTGTTGCAACAAAGATAGATATTATTTATTGAAAAACAATAATTGTTGCTAAAATTTCAATAAAATTGGCTCAGCCTGTGGCGGCAGGCCTCCATTCGAAGCCGTTGTCTCCCGCTGATCAGTCTTCCAAAAAATGGTTATCTTTGAAAGTTCGATAAATCGAGTGATTAACTATGCCTAACAAATTCTTTGACAGGAACTGGTGGAAGGATTTTGTGGTCGCCATCCTTGCCACGACCGTTTCTATCGTTTTGACTTTCGGCACGGGCAAACTGGTGGAACGGAACAACCAGAGGAAAGAGCGCAGGCTCACGGCCTTGATGGTCATGAGCAGCATCGAATCGTTTGCCCGGAACCTGGATGAATCGGCGAAAAGCTGGGACCGGATGGACAGTGTCGCCGTCTGGCTGCTCCGGCTGCCGATAGACGAAGTGGCCAGGCTGGGCGACGACCCCTTTGAAGAAGCCGTCCAAGAGGTTTTCCAAGCACCGATCATCCGCCACGACAATACGGCCGAAACCATCTTCAGCAGCAACATCGACACTTGGAAGAACCTGGGGAATTTTCAGTTCGTGGACAACGTGGGCGCCTGTTTCTCCCAGATGAACTGGTTCGAAGAGAAAAACAACAAGGATGCGCTCGAACATGCCGGACATCTGGATCGAATCTTCAGTCATTATTCGGATTATCCCGGCTCGTGCTTTACGGAGAAGCTGCTCAGGGATGAGCAAGTACGGCGACAACTGCAAGTGCCTAACTCGCAAAAGGCCTGGCTCGCTTACTGTTCAGACATTCTGCGGCGTATGAACCGCCAGAATATGAAACTGATGGGCATCTCCGAGAAAGAAGTGCTGGCGTTTACAGATGCCCGTGCCGATGTCGACATCGAGGAAGATCCCGAGCCGGACTATTCCGTATTCGTGAAGCCTTACCCGGACAAGGACTCCATCGACGCCAACCTGGACTATGCCCGGCGACTGGACAGCCTGCTGAATTTCCAAGCTAAAACGCAAACTGTAGAACAAGGGGTCTAAAAGACGAGATCAGTCCTTTAGGCAGCCTATCGGAACAACGAGTACACCATCTTCAGCCCGGCGATAGGGATACTCTCCGATGCCGGTAAGAACCATTAGGAAGGAGGGTGCTTTCATTTTAGTTGAGTCAATCTTTTCGGACAGTGTTGTGAGAGTGCCTGCCCCGGCATTGATAAGGTCTGCCCCTCCGATCTTGATTTCCACGAGCCCATACGAGCCATTCCTTAAATGGACAACGGCATCGCATTCAAGGTTGTTCTTGTCACGATAATGATAGACCTTCCCGTCAAGGGCGTCCGCATAGACTCTCAGGTCCCTCACGGCCAGCGTTTCGAAGATCAGACCGAAAGTCTCCATATCATTGATCAAATCCTTCGGGCCCAGGCCGAGGGCGGCGGTGGCGATGGAAGGATCGATGAAATACCTGGTGTCGGATGTCCTGATGGCCGTTTTGCTTCTAAGGTTAGGGTTCCATGCGGTAGAATCCTCTATTACGAAAATCTCCTTCAACGCCTTGATGTAACTGTAAACAGTGGCGTCAGACATCTGTTCATCGCCATTATTCTTAATGTCCGCGAGGATTGTCCCGACAGTTGCCTGGGAGCCTTGGTTCCGAGCATAGGAACGCATGATACGCCTGGCCAGTTCTTCATCCCGTTCCACATCATCAACTCTCTTGATATCTGTGCTGACCACGGAATCGAAGTAATCAAAGGCTTGCGCCAAAGAGGCTTTTTCCTTTTTTCTTAAAACAGCCTTAGGCCAGCCTCCACGGCATGTCAGGAAAGCGAGTCTATCAAGGTCAATGTGACTCTCGCCATCCACCGTATCAGCATTCTCAAACAAATGGCCCAAACTGACATCACCGGTAGAATCTTCAGATTCCCAAAGTGACATGGGACGGAGCTTAAGGCGAGAGATACGTCCTGTTCCAGTGTGGTAAATCTTTTCTTCCTCAATTATATTCCCGTTTTCATCTTTCTTCGGTTTAGGGGGGACAGCGGAGCCCGTAAGCATAAACTGCCCATCTTCATCCCTTTTATCCACCTCGTTTCTCACTGCATCCCAAAACTGTGGTGCAATTTGCCACTCATCGATCAATCTCGGTGTTTTACCAGCCAGCAAACGGGAGATATTTGTCCTGGCCAAAGCCAAGTTCTGGCTCAGCCTGTCGGGATCATCCATAGAAAGGATGCTACCAGCCTGTTGCGATGCCAATCTTGTCTTTCCGCAGTATTTGGGACCTTCTATGAGAACAGCGCCGGAGGACTCCAACTTGTCCGAAAGTATCTGGTCTGCAACACGTTTCTTATATTCCTTCATTTTTCTCACACTTAATTTACCACAAATATATTGGTTTTTAATTTGAATATCAAGTATTTCAATTAAATTCTGATTCGACAGTTGGCCGTTTTTTGATTCGACAGTTGGCGGAATTCTGTTTGGGAGTTTGGCGAAAAAATCCCGAGAATAGGACGCTTTTCCAAAGAATTTGAGACCTAAAAAGGACGCTTTTCCAAGTATGAAGTATTGGCGTTTGGTCATTTGGCGTGATTTCGTTTGGTCATTTGGCGGTTTTTGGGCTGTGGCCGCACTCTGTAAAAACAATTAACAGGTTTTTTTGATGACGACAAAAACGGCAATACGGTACGATGAAATGCGTATATAACAGAAAAAGGATGTCAAAGAATGACATCCTTAGTGCCCCGGGCGGGGATAGCCGTATCGGTGGCTATCGGTGTTCATTGAGTATTCATCGGTGACTAATCAAAGAGATGGTTTTTAGCGAGTTATCTCCTCGGTGAATGCATATGGAATAATCCCCGGAAAACGTGTCCGATCGTGTCCGTTTTCCGGGGATGTGTCCAAATGTGTCCAGGAATATACTTCAAGCCCCGGGAAAACTATCAGTGTCTTTTATCGAGTCAGAAAGAATAGGGTGACTGCGATAAGAATTAATCCGCATGAGCTGAGTTATTCCGTTTGTTTTAATTTTGCATTTCTAAGAATCTTGTCTGAGAACACCTTTGGTGACCATCCTTGACATATTTTATCTAAAACGAATGTGTCCAAAACAGTCTGGAAATTCCGAAGGAAACTGACCCATGTTGTCCGCTCTGAAACTGATCCACCTTGTCCGATGGAAAGTGACCCGCTGGTCTTGAATGTGAAATCCCAAACAGAATGCAGGCTGGGCGGTTTTTAAACCTCTCAGCCTGCATTTCGATTTTTGATGAAAAGAAGAGTAAGGGTGGGTCAATTACGTGCGGAAAAGGTGGGTCACTTTACTGCGGATTCTCCAGTTGCCCCCCCGGCACTCCGGATATCCATCCTAAACCAGCCGGGGAAACAATGATCACAGTATAGTCTTCTCGAAAGGAACCGGATAATCGGAATCGTTCACCTTCCGGTATTCAGAAGTGAATGCAGCATAGCGCAGCAGCGCGTCCTCATTCCTTTGGATGCGTACCAGTGCGCTTGTCGCATATTTGAGAGCAGTTTCGTCGAGCGGATCAAAATACAGGATCATATCGGCGATTTCGATGACCTCCTGCCATGAGTTCGACCTATATCGTCGGACGATCTCGCTCTGGAGGACAGGCGACACGCCGTTCTCGATCCTGCTCTTGTAAGAGTCGAAGACAGGATCATCGACGTGCTTGAGGAACTTGCCGCGCGAAAGGACCGAAAGTATTCTGTCCATATCAGGTTCCCTGGAGCTGACCTGCCCGAGCAGATCTACTACGTCGCAGTAGCACGGCTCGCCCAGCACCAGACGATAATAGCCCTTGTCGAAAACTATCGAGAGGCCTTCTACATCCGCCAGGCTGTTCCTGAGGTGATTGATGGCTACGCCGCGAGAATTCTTGACTTTCTCTTCCTCCTTGTCCGGCCAGAAGATGCTGCTCAGTCTCGAGGTCGACACGCCCTGGGAGTCGCTGTATTTGACGAGCAGCCAGAGGAGCTTTTTCTGCTGGGCGGAGATACGCCCGGTAATATCCCTGCCGTCTTTGTCGTTCACCTGGAAATCACCGAAAAGATAAATGGCGTTTGCCCTGTTGGGCTGTGAGAATTTTTTCTCTTCCGGATGACTTTGCGAGAGCAGATAGCCGTATCTTGCCCGGGCCCTTTCGCGTCTGTAGCGGATGTACAAGATGATTGCAAGGATCACGACCAGGGCGATCAGCCCGAATATGACCAGCCAGGAAACCTGACGGGATCCGCCTGCCTCCACTTCTGCCAACGAGCGCGGCGGGTATGCCAGCGAGTATATCTTGAGGGTCGAACGAATGTCATCGTCGAAGACGAGCGTGGTGACGAAGAATTTCTTGAGATCGCTGTCGAGGTAAAGCGCCGCGTTGGTGAACATTTTGTCGGAGATGATCGGAATCTCATCTGCAAGAACCCTGTATGAACCATCTTCTATAGCGAATTCGTAAAGGCTGATGCGCGACACGCTCTTGTATTCAGGATAGCACAGGACGTAGAATTTATCTCCGTCTATGACCATTGTCCTTGCAGGCACGCAGTCTTCCCCCGCCCATTCGTGCTCCCAGAGCTTTTCGCACGATCCGCTGCCAAGATCGATGCGGTGCAGGTCGTAGAAGTACCTGCGCCCTACGATCTGTTCGCCGCATTCGTTGCCCATACCGCCGTAAACGTAGACCAGATCACCCTGCTGGCCCATGGCCGTAAAGTAGCGCGGGAAAAGCGTAGTGTTGTCGATGAGAGTATCGCGATGCCAGCGGTAATGCTCGTCCAGCGCGTAGAATTCACCGTTGTACATCTTCTCTCCGAAGCCGCCGAAAAACTCGAAGCGGTCTCCACGCATAAACGAAGCATGGTGGTGGAACGGTTGCAAAAGATGGTCAGTGCTCACGACTGTCCAGTTTCCGGCCTCAGGGTCGAGGCATGCTATAGTCGGAGCGCCTTCCTGCCGGCCGTAACAAAACGGCTCGTAAGCATAGAGCCTGCCTTCGCGCATGAAGCTCATGCCGAGATTAATGGACAGCGGAGAGTGGACGCGGCATTTGCTGACCTGGCCGGATATCACGTCATATGTATATAAGGAGTCGCTGCTGAAATAATAGAAACACTTCCTTTCCGGATCATAATTGGCTCCGGCGTTGGTCCAGCAGTGGAGTTCTGCGATCTGAGTCCACTCCAGGGATTCCCTGATGAGCCAAGTCGGATTCGTGACCTTGCCTTTGATCCTGGAGAGCCGGTCCCTTACACTGGTCCCGGCAGACTCGTCGAGCGGGAAAGAGTATTCTGTCTTGTCACCCGAAACCCGCAGGTCACGGATGGCAAATGAGGGAACGTCGATAATGAAACCGCTGCGTCCGAACTGAATTTTCGGAAAGAAGGTATCTGGCAGATCCGCCTTCTCAGCGAACACCTTGTCTCCCAACGAAAGATAAACTGAATCTTTGTGGGAGTTGAACTCAAGCTTAACATCAACCCATCTGAGCGGAGGAAGGTTCTCCTTGTCGAGCTCCGCCTTTATGAGGCTGAACCTTCCCTCTTCGTTGAGACGCATCGTAAGACTTTGCCCCCTGTCGTAAGAAAGGTTCCAGATGGAGCCGGATTCTCCCTGGTCGGTGATCCTGAGGATGTAACCGAAATCGGATGTGTTGTATGTACACATCGAGAAGCAGATGGAGAGCCAGCCGTCGAGCCTGACTCGCTTGTCGCCGAAGACATCATACGAAGTCCTCTCCGCGATGCGCTTGTCCATACCCTGGAATCTGAGCCCCTGGGCGAAAGCCGGGGCAAACGCACTAAAAATGGCGATAAATGCTAGAAAATATTTAGACCTCCTCATAATTAACCGGATATACCCCGAAAATTAAAAATAATAACCCGATTAACAAAAATAATTCGCAAATTAATCCATGAATAACCGACAGGTTAATCTTATTGTTTTAGCTTTGCGTGTAAAATAACGCTGACTCCAAACCCATTAATACAAACCACATGAAAACAAAACATCTATTTTTGATGATGGCCGGCCTTCTTCTGGTCGGATCAATGGCAGCCACATCCTGCAACAAGGAAGGGAAGCCTAAAGAAAACACTCCGGCGACCAAGACCGGAACGGTACGGGGAACCGTTACCGCAGACGACGGTTCTGCACTTGCAGACGTTAATGTCGCCGTCGGAGAGCTTACAGCCGTTACCGCAGCAGACGGTACCTACTCTATCGCGAACGTACCTCAGGACAAGTGCAGCGTAGTATTCAAGAAGACCGGCTTCGCCGATGCAACCATCGCCCTCACAGCCGCTTCGTTCAAGGATGGCGTTGCTACTGCCGATGCAATCATGGAAGTTGCCTGCGCAGTGATCGAGGGCGTTGTCTATATGGGAGAAGCCCCTCTCGCTGATGTAACCGTAAACCTCAACGGCGGAGCACAGACTCTCGTGACCGCTGCTGACGGTGCTTTCAAGTTCGAGAACCTTATCCTGGACAACTACAAACTCACCTTCACGGCCAAAGGTTGCCCTACAGTCGAGAAGACGGTCGCAAAGACCGATTTCAAGGCGGCAGACAACTACGTCGTCACGCTTGATGCCATCAACATGAGCGCGCTCGAGGTTCTCCCTGAACTCACACTCTCCCAGCTCGAAGCCGCAGCCCAGGACTGGAGCTACAATGAGTTCAGAGGCGGACGCAACGCAGACGACTATCCGCACTTCGACTGGTCTACCGACTTCTTCTACTGCTATGTCGGCTACTCACACATCGGGTGGCTTGAGGAGCAGAATGAGGGAACTACCGTCCAGATCAGGAATGACGCAAACCAGGGACATCAGGACAACCCCGCCGACCTTGAGAACTTCGACTCCTATGTGTTCGGCCGCAAGGCTATCACTGCCGACAACTGCAAGATGTACCTGAAGCTTCGCACCCACGGAGGACTTGCAAAGTTCGGCGTCATGGTAGTAGATCCCACCGCAGCTGACCCTACCGGCGTGAGAATCGGCGGAATCTGCGAGTACGACAACGACAGCTACACCAACGGTGACGGCGATCGTCCGGACTTCGAATACGACCTCAGCGCTTACATCGGAAAGACCATCTACATCGCTATCGGCATCTACCGCGCAGAGACCGGTGACTATTGGCATCAGCTCGTACTTCGCCGCATCGTCTTCGCCAAGGAGCGTCCGAGCGACTGGGGATGGTGCCCGGGCGAAGAACTCACGGAGGTTGGAACCAACTGGCACATGACCAAGGAAATGGTCCGCTCTACGATGCCTGTCACCCAGACCAAGGTTTTCACCGGGATCTCCGAGATCGGCGGCGACCGCGGCAACTACGCCGAAGCGTACGGTTCCTGGCGCAGCCAGAATCACCTCATGGGATACTGGGCTATGGTTCCTGTCCACAAAGACACCGAGCCTTTCCCCGGCGAGGGCTTCGTGATCAAGACCAACGGCGGCGGCACTGCAGCTTCGCTCGACGAGCCTCAGGCTTACATATACGCCAAGCTCCCTATCGCAGCAGGGTCAGACAAGATGACCATGCGCGTACGTAACTTCAACACCAACAACGCAACCTGGTTCAAGGTCATCGCCATTACCGAGGACTGCAAAGTTGCCAACCTCGAGGCGTCGGAGACCCTTAAGGGACCGGACGACCGCAATATTCTCGAGAGAACTGACGGCGCATACAAGATGATCAGCGAGGGTGGCGGAAAGGACAACCCTGACGACTACACCAAACTTGTGTTCGACCTCTCTGCTTACGACGGCAGCAACGTAATCATCGCCATAGCTGTCTACAAGGGCGAGGAGAACGACGACGAGTGCAAGCTCGCTTTCCACAGCATCGTACTTGAATAATGAAACGAACCCTTTTCCTATATGCAGTACTGCTGGCTTTCCTGTCCAGCTGTACTGCGTGTACGGAAAGGACGCCTGCAGATCCTGACGATCCCATCGAGGTGCAGCCGACGGATAAAAAAGACGCACTTTCCGACGCAAAACAGGACTTGACACGCTCCCTCCGGATTCTGGAGGCGGCCAGGAAATTCTATTTCGACGGCAAGACCATGTACAGGTACTACAACCCATTCACCGGCACCCGCCCGTCGGAGAAGGCCAGCGTCTGGATGTACACGTCTTCGATCGAAGCCGTCAACGCTTTTCTCGCAGGGATCTCAGAACTTAAAGAAGCCGGAGACGCCTCGCTCTATGATCAGTATTACGGCACATGGAGCGGGGTTCTCTCCGAACTGATAAGCGGCCTCGACTGGTATGAAGGGACCTTCAGCCTGATCTCATACACCGGCCGTGCGGACTGGTCCGTTTACGGAGTAAACCGCGGAACCAGCCCCCATACGGCAGCCGTCGACGGAATCAACAACGTCTACGACGACCAGGAGTGGCTCGTACGCGAACTTCTCCACTCCTACAGGATCACCGGAGAAGAAAAATATCTGGTCAAGGCCGAATATCTTGCATCCTATGTCATCGACGGCTGGGACTGTACCCTCAAGAGCGACGGCACCGAGCACGGGGGCATCGTCTGGGGGCCGGGATACATCACCAAACACTCGTGCTCGAACGGTCCTTTCATAAGCCCGCTCGTCCGCCTTGCCGAACACTACAAGGATAAGGATGTGACGGCCGTGCACCATTATATCGGAACCGACAAGAAAAGACTCGTGGAGACGATGGACAAGAGCGAATACTACCTTATGTATGCGCGCAAGGTCTACGATTTCCAGAAGAACAATCTCTACAACAAGAACAAGGGCGTCTATTACGACATGCTTGGGGCTAAAGGCGACGGCGTCAACTATGAGGAGGTAGACGGCGTGACCTACAGGGCCAACAACGAAGAACAGCGCGCAAGCGGAGAGTTTTACACGTACAATACGGGTACGATGCTCTCGGGCGCTGCCGACCTTTACAGAATTACGGGAGAGCCTGCATATCTGGACGATATGACCTACACCTCTTCCGCAGCATTCCGCAACTTCGCCGTCAAGTCTGACGGTATCGAGGGATGCTACGAATATCCGGTCGACGGTTTCTCCAACTGGTTCAACAGCGTACTGCTGCGCGGTTGGGTGGACGTGTCGCCTTACTACCCGAACGTAGATCTTCAGGTCATGAGCTTCCAGCACAACCTCGACTACGCATTCGAGAACAATCTTTACAAGGGGTTGCTTCCACCGAACCTGCTCTGTCCATGGAACACCATCCAGACCTATTGCAAGACTGAGGGCATGTTCGAATTCGCCTACGCCGCGGAATATGCGGTATTGGCGCACTATATCCTGAATAAAAAATAATACGACTATATGGGACGAAGGTTGATTCTCTCAATCACAGGATTGCTGATCGCGCTGAGCCTCTCCGCCCAGACGATACGTATCACCGGAACCGTCTTCGACGGGACCGGGCAGCCGCTTGCGGGCACGGGCGTGCTCATCAAGGGCACCACATCCGGTACGGCAACCGACCTGGACGGACATTACATCATCACGGCTCCTGTTGACGCGATTCTGGTATTCTCCTGTCTGGGATACACCACGCACTTTGAGAGCGTGGACGGCCGCAGCGAAATCAATGCGGTCCTTTCCGAGGACAGCACCTATCTAGAGAGCGTCGTGGTCGTAGGCTACGGCACAAGGAAGAAAGGCTCAATAACAGGATCCGTTGCCGGAGTCAATGGCGACGACATGCTCAGAACCAAATCCGAGAACCCTCAGAACATGCTCACCGGCCGGCTCCCCGGCGTGCGCGTCTGGCAGAAATCCGCCGAGCCGGGCAGCTACAGCAATAGTTTCGATATCCGCGGCCTTGGCAGTCCGCTCGTCATCATCGACGGCGTCCCCCGTACGATTGAAGACTTCCAGCGGCTCAATGCAAACGACATAGACAACGTCTCCGTGCTCAAGGATGCATCGGCAGCCATCTATGGCCTGCGGGGAGGCAACGGAGTTCTGCTCGTTACCACCAAATCGGGCGGAGAAGGCAAGAACGAAGTCAGGTACAACGGCTCTTTCACCTTCCAGTTCCCTTCGACTATGCCTGAACTTGCCGGCGCCATCGATGCGATGACCCTCTACAACGAGCAATCGATGAACAAGTCCGACGGTACCGGAACCATCGCCTTCACCCGGGACTACATGGACCTCTACCGGAACGGCTCCCGCACGGCAGAGGATTGGAACTCTCTTGTATTTTCCGGCTGGGCTCCTCAGAGCCAGCACGACATAAGCATCTCCGGAGGCACCGGGAAGATCCAGTACTATGTCAGCATGGGATATCAATATCAGCAGAGCTTCTTCAAGAGCGGAGACCTTAATTACAACAAATACAATCTGCGCTCGAACATCACGGCAGAACTGGTCCAAGGTCTCAAGATTAACCTGAACATCAGCGGTCTTGCCGACAAAAGGAACACTCCTGATTCTGACGCAGTGACCCTTATCCGCAACCTCTGGAAACAGGGCGTCCTCTTCCCTGCTTACGCAGACGAAGGGCGGACGATGCTCAACTACGAAGGTCTCAATCTCGAACAGAACACCGTCGCCATGATGAGCTCCGAGGTGTCCGGATACAAGAAATACAGGCAGAAACAGTTCCAGTCTTCCATCTCGCTGGAATATGACTTCGGCACTCTCACAGATTTCCTGAAGGGCCTTTCGCTCAAGGGCATGGGCAGCTTCGATTTCCGCCTGGACGACAACGAGGCCTTCCGCAAGTCCTACAACCTCTATGCTAAGAACGAACTGACGGGAGAGTATCTCGCTAAGGCATACGCCGACCACACCGACAGGCTTACGCGCCAGAACTATACCAAACAGCAGATGATGGCCCAGATACTGCTCAACTACGAGCGCACCTTCGACAAACACGAAGTCGGGGCCATGCTCGGCATGGAGGTTCAGCGCAGGACCGGCGACAATTACTACTTCTACGGCGACCTCATCTTCAGTTCTCCGTATTTCACCGCCCTCAAGGACAACGTCGAGTCGACCTTCGTCGGCATCGACAGCAACATAGGCTCATTCTACGACCTGGCTTACCAGTCTTTCATCGGACGCCTCAACTACTCTTACGACGGGCGTTATCTGCTTGAAGGTCAGTTCCGCTACGACGGTTCTTCCAAGTTCGCACCCGGATATGAATGGGGATTTTTCCCTTCAATCTCCGCAGGCTGGCGCATCTCGCAGGAACCATGGTTCAAGGATCTTTCCTTCCTGTCGTTCATCAACCAGTTCAAGTTCAGGATCAGCTACGGCACGCTCGGCGACGACAGCGGCCTCAACTATCAGTGGATTACAGGTTACACCTATCCCGCCGGAGCGCACAACCCGACCCAGGGCAGCTACAACGGCTATGCCGGCGCATATCTGTTCGACGGCAGCGTGGTGAAAGGAGCCGACGCCTCATCGCTTCCCAACACCAAAATCTCCTGGCTCACCTCCCATTCTTTCAATGTGGGTGTCGACTTCGAGGCCTGGGACGGATTATTCGGGTTCACCTTCGATTACTTCATGCGCACGAGGACCGGTATCTTCGCACGCAATTCCTCTTCCCTTCCGACCGTCGTCGGCAACTCCGCTCCGGTGGAAAACCTCAACTCCGACATGAACCTTGGACTCGAACTCGAACTCAGCCACCGCAACAAGATCGGAGACTTCCGTTACGCAGTGAAGGGTATCGCCACAATCACCCGCCAGAAATATCTCACGGCTCTCGGCCAGGGTCCTTATGGAAACAGCTACGACCGCTGGCGCAACGACAATCTCACGAACCGTTATCAGGGCATCCAGTTCGGATACGAAAGCGCAGGCAGGTTCACCGGCTGGGAAGATATCTGGACATACGGACAGTACAAGGAAAACAATCTGCTTCCCGGAGATTATAAATACGTCGACTGGAACGAAGACGGCGAAATCAACGGCTTGGACGAGCATCCATACGCTTTCGACCAGACTCCTTGGATGAACTACTCGCTCTCCTTCGACGGAAGCTGGAAAAACTTTGACTTCAGCATCCTGTTCCAGGGTTCCGCCCTCGGTTCTTATATGTATGACGAGCCTCTGTACTCGATTTGGGGCACCTTCGGGGGTGGTGCGCTCGACCTTTATCTGGACCGCTGGCACCCTGCGGCCGAGATGGTCAATCCTTACGACCAGACTCTCGCCTGGGTGAGCGGGGATCATGCCTTTACAGGCCACTCACCTCTGAAGAACTCTTCCTTCAACAGAGTCAGCACAAGTTATCTGCGCCTGAAGAGCATCGAACTTGGTTACACGTTGCAGGATTTCGGACTCAGGAACACGAGCCTGAGGATCTTCGCCAACGCTTACAACATTTTCACGCTGACCGGTATGAAATACGTCGATCCGGAGCACCCGGATTCCGACTACGGAAGGATGTACCCTCTCAACAAGACGGTCACGGTAGGTCTCAACTTAAATTTTTAGGAGGAGCGAAAGATGAAAAAATACGGCTTAATCATAGCAGCTTCCAGCCTCTTGCTGAGTTCATGCATCAACCTCTATCTTCCTCCGAAAAACATCGTCACCGACGACGATCTTCTCAACTCGGAGAACGGTGTCGAGATCTACATGGCAAAGATCTACAGCCTCATGCCTTGGGAAGATTTCAAGTACATGGCGGAGTGGGGCTTCGATTATAGCGGCTGGCTCAACGCCCCCGGCATCGACGGCTGCGGTGAGGCAGTCAACCGCGACGGAGTCTGCCAGACCTTCCGCGGCGAAAGCACCCCGTACTGGGGCGAGGCTTTCAAGCTCATCTACTATGCAAACCATCTTATCGAGACCATGCCGGAGCACAGCGGCGCATTCTCGGAGATCGCGCTCAACGAATACATCGGAACGGGATACTTCGCCCGCGCAATGGCCTTCTACCAGATGGCACGCCGCTTCGGCGGTATTCCGCTCGTAACCCATACGATCGCATATCCGAACGATGCCGACAAACTCGAGGTTCCGCGCGCGAAAGAGGAGGAGACATGGAATCAGATCTGTGCGGATTTCGACATGGCCGCGCAGCTTCTCCCTGAAACCGAGTCAGTCGACGGATACGCAAACCGTTACGCAGCCCTCGCCTACAAGGCAGAGGCGATGCTTTATGCCGGCTCTGTCGCCAAGTACAACGAGACCGTTCCCGGGCGACTTACAGGTCTTGGCGAAAAGACAGGTGTCAGGGTCATCGGCTTCGACGAGAGCACCTGGCAGGCAGCCAGCATCCGCTACTTCTCCGAAGCATACAAGGCAGCCCGCGCCGTAATGGATTCGGGCCGCTACAGCCTCTACAAGAACGCATGGAAAGACGGCGACCGCGAAGCGCAGTACAAGAATATGGTAGACCTGTTCAGCGACGTGACTTCCAACAAGGAGGCAATCCTGATCCGCAAGTATTCTTACCCTTCGTACACCCACTCGATCGACGCTTACTGCTCTCCTTACATTTTCCGTTATCCTCTCTGCTCGGGCAGCTGCCCTACCCTCGACTTCGTGGAACTGTTCGACGGATTCGACCGCTATGCAGACGGAACCATAAGAGTTACCGACGGAAGCTCCCCCACCAGCGGACATTATCTGGAATACGACACCACGATGGATTTCTTCGCAAACGCGGAGCCTCGTCTGCGTGCATACGTCATCCTTCCCGGCGACGAGTTCCGCGAAGAGGAAATCGAGCTCTACACGGGCATCTATACAGGAAGCACTCCGATCTCTCCTCTGTGGGACGACTATTCATACGGACGCGCCACCTCGAACTTCTACCAGAACAGCAGCGCATTCTCTGACGGCAGACTCGTTATGAGCCCCTACTCGGGATCGATGCAGGTCCAGGTCGATGTCGACGGAGTGAAGATGAACGCTTCCGGTGCGAACGGCCCGTTCTACGCCGGCGACGGCTCGAGCAACGAGGCCAATCTGTCCGGATTCTACCTGCGCAAGTGGCTCAATCCCGATCCTGCGTTCCTGCACGGCGAGGGCAAGAGCGAGCAACCATGGATCCTCATGCGCTATGCCGACGTGCTCCTCGCAGCCGCCGAGGCAGGGGTCGAACTTTCACTCGCAGGTGCCGCATGCCCGGTTGAAGGCGACGACATGCTCGCGGTGGCGACGCAGGCAATCACGGACATCAGGGAACGCGCGGGAGCCGATGCCCTCACCCAGCCGCTGAAGGCAGACATCGACAGCCGCAACATCGTTCGCCGCGAGCGCCGCAAGGAGCTTGCCTTCGAGCACAAGTCGAAGTGGGATGTCCGCCGCTGGCGAGTCCAGCACTACGAAGCGCGTTCAGGCTTCTGGGGCGAAGTGCGAAATTACAGCTGCATTGGAAATACTGCCGGATACCGTCTCCGGGGACTCTATCCTTTCTACAGTTCAGTGGACAAGAAGTTCTTCTTCGATGCAAACTGGCAGTTCGCACGCGAAAAAGAGTTTCTTTATGACACGATAGACTATTATTTCGCCATCCCCGGCGGAGAAGTCTCGAAAAGTGCGTATATTGATCAACAGCCAAACAGATAGCATATTATGAAAAGATTTCCACTTCCTATATGTATGTTTTTGCTCACGGTGTGTGCGGTCTCATGCGAACTGTTTGAGCTGGACAATTACGACGCCCCTTCGGAGGTTCTCTACGGAAGCGTCGTGGATTCCAAGACAGGAGCGCCCGTGCTGACCGACCAGGGCTCCGAAGGCATTCGCGTCCGCCTTATCGAGACCAGCTGGGAGGGCAACGTAACTCCTCTGGACTTCTACTGCAAGCCTGACGGGACCTTCCGCAACGCCCGTCTTTTCGAAGCAGACTACAACATCCGCATCGACGGACCTTTCGTGCCTGTCGTAATCGAGAACGCCGAAGGCACTGTCATGAAAGACGAAAGTGTCAACATCCACCTCAAAGGCGAAAAGGAAGTGAACTTCTCAGTTCAGCCTTTCCTCAATGTCGAGTTCGTCGGCTCCCCTCAGGTCAGTGCCGGCAAGATTACGGCCCGCGTGAAAGTGACCCGTGCCACATCGCGCGAGGAGCTCAAGGCCGCCATCGGGAAATCCGGTGACTGGAAGGAATCGTATGCCAATGTGACAGACGTGCAGCTTTTTGTCAGCTACTCATCTACAGCCGGTTACCGCGCCCGCGACTCAAGGTGGTCAAGTTCCGTCTCTTATGAAGGATCGTCGTTCGAAGACCTTCTGGGAACCAATGTTACGGTCAAGTCGAACGGAACGATACTCTCCGGACAGAAAGTCTTCATCCGCGCAGCCGCGCGCATCAACTACGACACGCCCCGTGGCAGCGGCACCCGCAGGTGGAACTACTCCGATATTGTCGAAGTCGACATTCCATGAAAACTTTTATGAAACGCATATTACTTCTTTTCCTTCTCCTGTCTCCGCTTTATGCCGGAGCCCAGGACTTTGTTTCGCGCCGGCCCGCAGTGGCTGACCGCCTTTTCGTGTCCGAAGCAGTGGAAGCCAAGATCGCCGAGGTCACTTCTCAGCTCACCAACCCCAAGTTGCGCTGGATGTTCGAGAACTGTTTCCCGAACACCCTCGATACCACCGTGCATTTCGGCAAGGACGAAAACGGCAATCCACGTACTTTTGTCTACACTGGAGACATCCACGCCATGTGGCTGCGCGATTCGGGAGCCCAGGTCTGGCCATATCTCCGGCTCGCCGGGCAAGACGAGCATCTTAGGGAGATGCTCGAAGGCACTGTGCGCTGCCAGCTCAGCCTCCTCTGCATAGACCCTTATGCAAATGCCTTCAACGACGGCCCTGCCGGCACCGGCTGGATGACCGACAACACCAGGATGGACCCGAACCTGCACGAGCGCAAATGGGAGATTGATTCGCCTTGCTACGTGATCCGCCTGGCGTACGAGTACTGGAAGGTCACCGGCGACGAATCTGTATTCGACGCCACCTGGCTCGAAGCCATGCGCAAGGTCTATACGACATTCCGCGAACAGCAGCGCAAGGATGGTCATGGACCATACACTTTTACGAGGGTCACCGACCGCCAGCTCGACACGAAGGCGTGTAATGGCCTTGGCCGGCCTGTCAAGCCGGTCGGCCTGATCGCATCCTCGTTCCGCCCGTCGGACGATGCAACCACTTTCGAGTTTCTGGTGCCGTCGAACTTTTTTGCTGTCAGCTCACTTCGCAAGGCTGCCGAGATTCTGGAGACGGTCAACGGCCGGAAGCAGTTCGCTTCCGACTGCCGTGCCCTGGCCGACGAAGTCGCCGGTGCGCTCAGGAAATACGCAGTTTACAAGCATCCCAAGTACGGAAAGATCTACGCCTACGAAGTGGACGGTTTCGGCAACCGCTTCCTCATGGACGATGCCAACGTGCCGTCGCTTCTCGCGCTCCCATATCTTGGCGACGTCCCTGCAAAAGACCGCATCTACAAGAATACCAGACGGTTCGTCTGGAGCGGGGACAACCCTTACTTCTTCCGGGGTTCGGCCGCCGAAGGCATAGGCGGCCCTCACATCGGCTATGATATGATCTGGCCGATGAGCATCCTAATGAAGGCTTTCACCTCAACCGATGACGAGGAAATCCGCTGGTGCGTTGAGACCCTTATGAAAACCGATGCAAACACCGGTTTCATACACGAGAGTTTCCACAAGGACAACCCTTACAACTTCACGCGCGAATGGTTCGCCTGGCAGAACACCCTTTTCGGCGAACTGATTCTCAAAATCATCGGCGACGGCAAGCTCGAGCTTCTCAACTCAATCGAATTATGAAACCAAGACTTATACTCCTGCCTCTGCTTCTATGGCTCGTCTCCTGCTCCCGGCCCGAGGGCAAGATGCTGCAGCCCGTAGACTACGTCTCCACACTCGTCGGCACCCAGTCGAAACATTCGCTTTCGACCGGCAATACATATCCGGCGATAGCGATGCCCTGGGGCACTCATTTCTGGACCCCACAAACGGGCAGGATGGGAGACGGCTGGGCCTACGTGTATACAGAAGACAAGATCCGCGGCTTCAAGATGACCCATCAGCCAAGCCCGTGGATGAATGACTACGGCCAGTTCAGCCTGATGCCGGTCACGACCGGTGCTGTATGGGATGAAGACGCCCGTGCAAGCTGGTTTTCCCACAAGGCAGAGTCAGCCAAGCCTTACTATTATGGAGTATATCTCGCAGATCACGACACCTATCTTGAAATTACCCCTACCGAGCGTGCAGCCGCTTTCAGGATCACCTATCCCGAGCGCGAGACCTCATACCTCGTAGTGGATGGTTTTGCCGGCAGCAAATGCACCATAAGCGGCAGCACGATAAGCGGCGTGAGCACCATCAACACTGGAGGAGTAGCCGGCAACTTCGCGCTGTACTTCGTGGTCGAGTGCGACACGCCGTTCACATCGGTCAAACAGGTCGACGAGCATGGCAGGGCCTATGCCATAGTCGGGTTCCCGACATCGAAAGGCCAGAAAGTAGGTCTGAGGGTGGCAGCCTCGTTCATCAGCCATGAGCAGGCCCTGACCAACCTCCTGGAGCTCGGCGACGGTGATTTCGACAGGCTCTGCGCCGACGGTCGCGAGCGCTGGAACGAAGTCCTTTCGCGCATCGAGATAGAAGATGGCAATATCGACCATTTGCGGACCTTCTACTCCTGCCTGTACCGTTCGGTTCTGTTTCCACGCGATTTCAGCGAAATTACGGCAGAGGGCAGGCGAGTGCATTACAGCCCTCATGACGGCAAGGTCCACGACGGCTATCTGTTCACGGACACCGGCCTCTGGGACACCTTCCGCTCGCAGTTCTCCCTGACAGACCTTGTCTACCCTGAGATGGCGTCAAAGATGCAGGAGGGATTCTTGAACCACTATCTGGAGAGCGGTTTCATCCCTGAGTGGTCCAGCCCCGGCCATCGCGGCTGTATGATAGGGAACAACAGCGCTTCGGTCGTCGCTGAAGCCTGGCTCAAGGGGATCCGGGGAGATTACGACATCGAAACCCTCTGGGATGCGCTCGTCAATGGCGCTCACTCCGTCCACCCGACCGTGGATGCTTCAGGCCGCCTTGGCTACGACTACTACGACGAACTCGGTTATGTCCCTTGCGATGTGGGGATCAACGAGAGTGCCGCCCGCACCCTCGAATATGCCTATGACGACTGGTGCATCTGGCAGCTCGGCAAGGACCTCTGCAAATCCGAAGAAGAACTCGCTCCTTACGAGAAAGCATCACAGAACTACAGAAAGTTGTTCCGCGAAGACTACGGCCTTATGGGCGGGCGCAATGCCGACGGCAGTTTCCCTGCCGAATTCAATCCCCTGAAGTGGGGTGGAGATTTCACGGAAGGCAACTCGCTGCATTATACCTGGTCAGTATTCCATGATCCGGCAGGCCTAATGGGCCTTATGGGCGGAAAAGAAGCATTTGAGGCCAAGCTTGACGGCGTCTTCTCGATGCCTCCTGATTTCGATGACAGCTACTACGGATTCACTATCCACGAAATACGCGAGATGCAGATTATGAATATGGGCAATTACGCCCACGGCAACCAACCCATCCAGCACATGCTTTATCTGTATAACTGGTGCGGTTCTCCGTGGAAGGCCCAGGCCCGCATCCGCGAAGTGATGGAGAAATTCTACACCCCGGCACCAGACGGCTATTGCGGCGACGAAGACAACGGCCAGACCTCTGCCTGGTACGTATTCTCCGCCTTGGGCTTCTATCCTGTATGTCCGACCAGCACCGAATACGCCCTGGGCACCCCGCTGTTCCGAAAAGCTACTGTTCATCTTCCCGGAGGGAATCTGGTCGTGCGTGCCGGAGTGAAGGGAAGCTGCCGCGCCTCTGCAGGTGATTCAGACAAAATCGCCCGGACTCCCTACGTCGACAACTTCAGAATCAATGGCCGCCGCGTTACCCGAAATTACCTTCGCCACAACGAACTCACTGGTGGTGCACGGCTGGACTTCACCCTGAGCGACTCTCCCAACCTTTCTCGAGGCACCAAAACCGAAGATTTGCCATATTCTTACAGCAACAATTAATCACACCGCTATCAGAAAATATCGTGTCAGGCGTTCCTGACAGATCGCACAAGTCGAGCTCGGGGCAGGAGCTCGGCTTGCGCAATTGCGGTTGGTGGTCCAGCGATGGCGAGGCGAGGTGGGGTTCCCGAGCGGGTCGGGTGGGGCACGCTGGTCTGTTTCCTTTTATTATGCAACAAATAGGAAAAACAATCCCTCAGTGTTGGGATTTATGCCACCTTTTATGCCACCCTAAAAAAAACCGCCTTGTAGCTATCTACAAAGCGGAAATTTCGTGCCCCGGGCGGGAGCACTTTTATATGCTTATAATCAGCGTATTACAAAATTTCCAAGCTAAAACACAAGCTGTGTTAAAGTGTCACAACATCCGGATGATTGCTCCGAATAAAGGGAGCAAAATAGATGGGAAGATAGGTGATGAACCTGTCTTTTTTTATGATCCGTTCATTGGACAGCACGTAAGCGTCGTGAACATGGTAGTCCGGATTTGCCAGGAAAGCATTGAGCGCCCGATGGATTGTATAGTCTTTCCCTGATTTCACTTCCACCGGCAGGATGGCGGCATGGTCGTAGTCATCCAGAAGGAACTCCACTTCGCCATGAGCCTTGTTGTCGTAGTAAAAGAGTGGTCCTGAGCAGTGAGCCCGCAGCTCGGAGGCGACAACGCTTTCATAAACGCTTCCCAGATTCACACTGAGGCGGTCGTTCATGGCTGCGTCGATGTTGTACTTATACAGCTCATTGGTAAGAAGCCCGACATCGTTCATGTAGAACTTCAGCAGATTCTTGCTCTCGGACTCCTTAAGCGGGAAGACTGGAGAGGAAACCGCTTTTACCTCGATGGCAATTCCTGCCCCGGCGATATAGTCAAACTCGTCTTTATAATCGTCATTCCGCTTGCTCTTCTTTTCCTCGATGTCACGATACACCACACGTTTCTTCTTGTTGCCCATCAAGGAAGGAATCATATTGTAGATCCTCGTAATCTTGAGTTTGTGTTCTTCATCGTACTGGGAGGCATCAATCCCGTAAAGGGTATGGATTGCCTCGTGGATGTCACGGACAGCCACGATGTTCCTGGAACTTAGGTACTCATTTACGGCATCGGGCAGACCACCCACAAGAAGGTATTTCTTGAAGAGATCCATCATCCTTCCGTGCATGGCCTCGTCCAGAGACTCCCTCTGAAAGAACTTCTGCTCCAAGACAGATACGGCCTCTTCGGTAAATCCATTCGCCCAGAGGAATTCTTCAAAGTCGAGCTGATACATATGCTTGATAATGACGCTTCCTGCAGGCACGGATGTCGTCTGCCTAAGCGTTACACCGAGAAGGGAGCCGCTGGCAATATACGTATATCGTCCGTCTTCCTTCAAGAACTTCAGCAGCGTCAGAAGATGGGGATAAGCCTGAATCTCGTCCAGGAAGATGATCGTATCATCCTTCGTTCCCCTTAATTTCTCTCCGGCAACCGTGCTCAGCCGGAAATAGAATTCCTCCCTGGTCGTTGCCGCCTCGAACAGCCTGGGGCCGTTCTTGTCCTCTGCGAAGTTGATCTCCACATAATTCTGGAAGAGAGACGTGGCTACGTCGCGTATAATGTATGACTTCCCGATCTGACGGGCCCCGTCGATGACCAGGATCTTGCTGTTCCTACTGGCAAGATGCTCATGGATATAGGAGCGAATCTTTCTTTTTAGCATAGAATCACATCGTTTACACAGCAAAGGTACGCTTTTCTAAGAAAAATCAAACACAAAAAGGACGCTTTTCTAAAGAATTTGAGGCTCAAAATGGACGCTTTTCCAAGTCTGGGATGCTGGCATTTGGTTATTTGGCGTGATTTCGTTTGGTCATTTGGCGGTTTTGAGGCCGTGCCCGCACTCTGTAAAAACACTTAACAGGATTAAACAAAGGGAAAGAAAAGAGAATATAGCTTGTTGACTATCAATCTCGTGCAAAATCCCGTGCAAGGCCGTGCAAGGCCTTTCCCTGAAAAAAGGCTTATCCTTGCGGCAGAAAACCGCATCCGGGCCCGGACGCATTAAAAACACGTATCACCATATGACAAAATCAAGCACTACTCCAATTGTGATGCTGACGCTCCAGGATCTTCGCGATGTCATTCGCGAAGAGATGGGCAGCAGCGTCAATGTAACGCACGAGAGCGAGACGCCCTCTGCTTCTCAACACGTCCCGGCGAAACTGGCCGGGAAGGAAGTCGTCTTCGGTCTGGCCGGCATCTGCAAGATCTTCAATTGTAAGATGTCGCGTGCCCAGAAACTGAAGAATACGATTATCAAGGATGCCGTTCACCAAAACGGAAGGACCATCATCACCGACGTCCAAAAGGCGTATGAGTTATTCGAGACCTATTCCAAGAAAAGGAGGTAAAGATGATCCATGAGAACAATGGACCGGTCTTCCCGGTCGTTATCTTTCCCGAGAACATTCGGAAGATTATTGACGCCACGCATGAGGAATCGTGTTTCCCGGTCAACTACATCGCCGCAGCATTGTTTTTCGCAGCATCGGTGGCTGTCGGGAACTACCGCACCCTGGAGGCCAACTCATTCAAGGCAAAAGCCCATCTCTTCATGGCGCTACTCGGCTCACCGGGATCCGGCAAGACACATCCCATCAACTTTGCCATCGCTCCATTCCTTGAACTTGACAAGGAAAGCATTAAGGAGTATCAGAAGAAACTCAATGAATGGCGCAAGGCTCCTGATGGAGCCAAAGGCGACAAACCGAAGGCGAAACAACTTCGCTTCCAGGACATCACCATGGAGGCCATCACAAAAGTTCTCGGAGAGTCTAAGCGAGGAATTTTCATTTTCGTGGATGAGCTAAGAGGATGGATATCATCCTTCAATAAGTACCATACCGGCGGCGGAGATCGCGAGCAATGGCTCAGCCTCTACAGCGGGGTTCCCATTACCGTGAACCGCAAAGGAGAAGAAGATATTACTTTCGTAGCTGACCCTTATGTCAGTGTGATTGGCGGTATACAGCCGGGCATACTGCCCAAACTGTTCGGAGGAGAGAACATGGATAATGGTTTCTTCTATCGAATGCTATTCGTCAATAATCCGGCCGAGGGAGAACCGATGCTATGGAAAAGTATCGACCTCCCTTCTGGATGCGAAGAAGAATGGAAACAGTTCTTGACCAAGATGCTGGATGCCAGCGGCTACAACAACGATGATGAAACCCCTAAGTTCTATTCTTTCAGCGAGGATGCATGGGAAATCGTTCGTCAGTGGCAAAACGATACGGAAATCGAAAACTCTGAGCATGGAACAATATCCGATATTGCCATTTTCCGTAAGACTCAGGACTACTGTCTCCGTTTCTGCCTCATCATCCACGGGATGCGTGAAGCAGCCGGAGAGATTCCTCTGTCAACCATTGTAGACGAAAACACCGCATTAAAAGCGACGATCCTTGCCAACTACTTTTATGAAACGTCGAAGTATGCCTATAAACTGATTCAAATGGGAGGGGTCGATCACGGTCGGTTCTTTGATCTGTTGAATGCCTTGAATACAGACTTCACCACGGACCAGGCCGTCGCCGTCGGAAAACAACTCCAGATCTCTAGAAGCACGGTCTTTCGTTATCTCAGAAATGAATCCGATGGCATATTTCTAAAGAAGACAGGGCCGGGAAAGTATTCCAAGCTTTAATGAATGAGACTTTGACACTTTGAGACTTTCGGGCCCTGGGCTGCTCCGATTGGCAAAGTGTCAAAGTCTCATAGTCTCACAAAACATAGAAACCCAACAATCCATATGCAACAGAACCTCAGATATAGCATTACCCTCAATGAAGCGCAGTTGGATTATCTCTCGGATGAGCAGCAGGATATCCTCCGGATGAAATGCTTCAAGACCTTCCTTCAAATGGCCATTCCGGAGGAAAACAAGGTCTATGGAAAGAACTTTTCAGCTGTCCTACAACCCGGGCAATTCATGGCCTCCAAGGTTGACCTCGCCAGGCTGTGGGAGTGTAACCGGAAGACGGCAACCCGCATCATTCATGAATTCAATCAGCTTGGAATTCTCCGCTCGGAACCGTCCAACCGGACCACTATCCACACGCTGATTTGTCTGTCAGTCTGGTTCACTGATCGAGGAATGATAAGGAGCCGTTTCTTTGTCAGCAATCCGGAAGTCAAGCCTATCGTGAAACCGGTCAGGACAATCAAGCGTGTCCCACCTGAAAAGGTCGCCGATTCCCGTGGATTCGACGACCTGGCTACGGCGGATCCAGGCGGGACATCGTAAATCCATCCTCGCCTCTTTTCCCTTTCCCTTTATTCCTAACTGGATAGAGAAAAGACGCAGGAAGCGGTAACCCTCCGGAGACAGGTCTCCATGACGAAAGGAGCCTATCCTGTCGCACCAACTTCATCCCTTCCATTTCGGCAAGAAGCCGAACAAGGGCCCGAAATGAAGGGAAAAGAAGAAAGGAGTGAAGCCGGTCCGGAGGGTGGCAGGTTTAACAGCAGGACTCGTCCTGTTATAGCCCACTATAACTACACGCTCCGCTTCTGTAGTTGTGGGCTCTGCCGAGGGCATGGGCAAGGGACGCTGCCCCTTGTATCCCCGGACAGGGAGTGACCCTCTCCCTGCACCCTCCGATCAGGGCGCCGCCCCGATACCCCGTTTAACAAATCAAACACAAAACACTTAAACATCATGAGCACAAACGCAAAAGCATCCATCCACATCAAACCCTGCAACATCGCCCAAAGCGAGGCGCACAACAGGCGGGACAAGGAGTATCTCCGTTCCCTTGATCCAAAGAAGATTTACATACGCGCCGACTTGTCATATAAGAATGAGAGTTCTGTCTCACCCGTCATGAACGGGAAAACCCTTCAGGAATACTATGACTGGCAAAGGGACATGGTGAAGGATCTGACCGGCAGGGCGATGCAGGAAAAGGATGTTGAGTATAAGGACAAGAACGGTAGAACGCGTGTCCGTAAAGGAAGCAGCCCCCTCCGAGAGGGAGTGGCAATCATCAAGGAAAACACCACGATAGAAGATCTTCAGAGATTCACCGATGCCGTCCAGGAGAGGTGGGGCATAAGGGCGATTCAAATTCACATTCACAGGGACGAAGGACACTATGAGGAAAATGAGGGCAGAAGGAAATGGAAGGCGAACCTTCATGCCCACATCGTCTGGGACTGGATGGACCACACGACCGGCAAGTCACTCAAGTTAAAAGAAAAAGACATATCGGAGATGCAGGACATGCTCGCAAAGGAGCTGAAGATGCAACGTGGGCAACGGAAATCCGAAACCGGACTTGATCATCTGGAGAGGGAAGAGTTTGTCCTTCATAAGTTGAAGGATGAGCAGCAGGCCACCCTGGAAAAAACAGCGACCTTGGAGTCTTACATCAAAGCGATGGAGTTCGATGAAGAGGAACTTGCAGCGCCAGAATTGGAGACAGACCCGCTGGTCGAAGAGGCCTTGAAAGCCATACTGGAACAACTCGCTATTCCCATTCCCGTTGTGGGGAAGGATAAGTGGAAGGAGGATCGGAAAGAAGAGATAAAGAAGATTGTGACCGAGATGGAGACCAAGCTGTTCCAAGCGAAGAATGTCCAGAAGAAGATGATTCTACGCCTGGGGAACTCTCTCTATAAACAAGCAAGGAGGAATGTCACAAAACTCACCGAGCGATGCCGGAAACTCCAGGAGGCCAATGAAAACCTTACCACAGATAACACAAAACTAAAGAAGAAGCTGGCGTCAGTGGACGAAGGTGCTGTTTGGAAGCTCTGGTCGGAGCGCCTTGAAGCTAGAAGTCGTGCAGAACAATTAGAAAAGGAGGTTGCACAAGAGCGGAGCCGAGCAGACAATGCGGAAACTCGTGTCCGCGAGATGCTCGCTGTTCCCGAGATCAATCGATTCTGGGAGCGGATCAAGCGGAACAAGGATGCCTTCCTGAAGCTGCTGAATCAGAGGATCGCTGATGCTGAAAGAGTCATTTACACCTTCGCCAAAAACCGTGATAACATCTTCTCAAACAAAACCGAACTCATTATCGGCAACGGCATCATTGCCGAGGCTATCCTTGCCGGCTTCGATCCCACAGATGACGGCCAACGAAAGAATGCCGCAGACAGCCTATTAGGAAAGATTGATTGGAAAGGAACGTATCAATCCAGCTATGAACTTGCCGTGAGCCGGACAGAGGATTTGTCGAACGAGATTTCCATTCCCAGCCAACTACTGGAAAACCTTATACTTGCTGCCGGAGGCAGAGTCGCTACCAGTGGTGGTGGAGGTGGCTCCAATAACGAACTCACCAACTGGGACGGTACGAAGAAAAACACAGGCTGGGGTAGAAGCAGGTAGGTGAAATCGAAATGGGAAAGAAAATGTCGCCATCTCCCTCCGAATGACGGCACCTTTCTACTTAAACGTTGTGGTAGGTTTACTCTTTTTTCAACTCCGTCGCCGGATTCGTCTTCGCCGCCTTCAACGTCTGCCAGAGGACGGTTCCAAATGCAATGGCCAGAGAGATGATCACCGCCACGGCGAAGATCCAGCCGTAGTTACTGATGCGATAGTTGAAATCTTGAAGGTAACGCTCCGATAGCCATACCGCCACCGGCACGGCAAGCACGCAGGCGATGCACACAAGCAGCATGTACTCCCGCACGCCACGGGCCACTTCACCTTCGACCGTACCACCGAATACCTTCCGAACGGCCACATCGTGCGTCTTTTCTCCGGCGAAGAAGGCTGACATAGCCAGCAGCCCCAGCTGGGAGACGAACACCGCCAGAATCATGAACAGCTCGATCATCCGCAAATATCTCTCCGCTTCCTGAAGCCCTTCCCGGAGTTTGTCCTCCATGAAATAGTTCAAATGCGGGTAACCCTCATTTCCGTTCCGCTCCATGCTGAACTTCTTGTACAGTTCCGATAGTTTCCGTTCCGCATCGGCGTGGTTTCCGGTAATCCGCACGATGAGATTCTTATTGGCAGTAGAATTTGAGACGAGCACGATTCCTATTTCGCCCGGATTCATATGGGCCGCATCCGTCAAGGCGAAATCCTTGACAATGCCGGCCATTTCATCTCCCTTGAACCAGGCGTTATCTTCCATAGGAACTACACTGGCCGTCTCGGACAGCCAATAGCCACTCCTGCCTGGGGAATTGAAATCCTCGGCAATGTCAAAATCAAACATTCGGAAGGCTGCGG
>JAEEGG010006765.1_pt1 | contig 26764 bp, 23 predicted proteins | sample 9134161 | NCBI WGS metagenome assembly JAEEGG01 (sample SAMN16246543, study PRJNA631951) | gut metagenome | biome: gut microbiome; feature: rumen; material: CR-attached | host: Bos | place: Iran: Karaj | collected 2018-10 | reverse complement strand
TAGTTTTTGGCATAAAAAAAGCAATTAGATGAAAACGTTTTCATCTAACTGCTTTTTATTGCTTTTATGCGTCTTATTGTCAGTGATTTACATTATATCTCACCAACCATTTTTGTCTATTATACCGAAATAAATGAACCTCATCTCCTGTCGGGGATGCCGAACTTGTTCCACCAGGTTTGGTCATACTTGTTTTTGATGGCCTTCTTGACGGTTTGGGTTCGGTTTTTCAAAGTGTTCAAGGCAGCATGGGCTTCTTCGGTTTTCTTGCGAAGTTCCTCTTGCATCTTATCCATTTCGGCCGAAAGGGCCTCCAAGCGCTTGCAGTCTTCGTCGAGTTTCTGTATCACGCCTTCCTCAACACCGGCCTCCCGACCTAAGCGTTGGTTTCTTTTTACTCCTGAAAGAATCAGTTTTGATTTCTCGAGTTGGTCTTTAAAAATTTGATACATAGTTTTTTACAATTTGTATCCGTTTAATTGGGATGGTTTTAAAATTCGAAATGCAAAAATAGGAAAAAACTCGTATTTTTGCAAGCCAAAAAGTTTTTCAAATGTACGCATTGTTTAAGAAAGAAATCAGCAATTTCCTTAGTTCGCTGATAGGCATCATGGTGATTGTGGTTTTCCTCCTCATCACGGGGCTTTTTCTTTGGGTATTTCAGAGTGATTTCAATATTTTGAACTATGGTTACGCGAACTTGGACAGCCTTTTCATCCTGGCTCCTTGGGTGTTCCTGTTTTTGGTGCCGGCGGTGACAATGCGTAGCTTTGCCGAGGAAAACCGTACTGGTACCATCGAGATGCTGGTTACCAAGCCCCTGTCGGATTGGCAGATTATCTGGGCCAAGTTTTTGGCAGGCGTGTCGTTAGTGTTGCTCGCGCTGATTCCGACCTTCATTTATTATTTCTCGGTGTATCGGTTGGGCCTTCCGGCGGGCAATCTCGACAGCGGCGGCATCTGGGGCTCTTACATCGGGTTGTTCCTGTTGAGTGCCAGTTTTGTGAGCATAGGTGTATTTTGTAGTTCGCTGACCAACAACCAGATATTGGCTTTCATTATCTCCGTGTTTCTTTGCGGATTTCTGCTGATAGGGTTCGAGTTCATCTATTCGCTTTCGTTGTTCGGTAGGGTCGACTTGTTTATCCAGCAGTTAGGCATGAATGCACATTACAGCTCGTTGAGCCGTGGCGTTGTCGACACGCGCGATGTATTGTATTTCTTGAGTGTGATCGCATTGTTTCTCAGTGCGACGAAGTTGGTTTTGGCAAGTCGTAAATGGTAAGGAGGTGAGAGATGGAAAACAAGCGTAAGAATCTGAAAAAGAACCAAATCGTTTCCTTCCTTGTCACGGTGGTGATTGTGGTGGTGCTCAATGTGATTGGATCATTTGTCTTTACCCGTTTTGACCTGACAAGCGAAAAACGTTACACTTTGTCGCCAACGACGAAGGACATCTTGAACGGCCTCGACGACTATGTATATTTTAAGGTGTATCTTGAAGGCGATTTTCCAGCAGGTTTCAAGAAGTTGCGCCGCGAGACCAAAGAGATGCTTGACGAGTTCCGGGCTTATTCAAAATACATTGACTATGAGTTCATCAACCCTTCCGAAAGTGGTGATGCAGCTGAGCGGAACGACACTTATAGGCAACTTTATCAAGCGGGTTTGAATCCAACCAATTTGGTGGACAAGAACAGTGATGGCTCCACGAAGCAGATGGTGATTTGGCCAGGAGCATTGGTGAGCTACCGCAATAATACCGAGATTGCTATTGATTTGCTTGAAAACCAGTTAGGTCAGTCGCCGGAAGACGCCTTGAATGCTTCGATGCAGAATCTCGAATTCCGCCTCATTGATGCTGTGAAGAAGGTGACCCGACTTCAAAGACCTAACATCGCTTTCATTCAAGGCCATGGTGAGCTGGAAACGCAGGATGTGTACGACATTGTGCAGACGTTGGCACAAAACTACATCGTGGATACGGTGACCATCAATGGCCGGGTTGATGCCTTGATTCATCGCACGCAACATGAAGACAAGGATGTGAAGGCTTTTGCTTCGTATGATGCCATCGTCATTGCCAAGCCCACCCAGCCTTTTGACGAAAAAGATAAGTTCCTCATCGACCAATATATCATGCATGGAGGTAAGGTGCTGTGGCTTGTGGAACCCGTTTATGCCACCATGGACAGCCTGCAAAGTCAGGAGTCGACCATTGGCCTTGAACAGGATCTCAACCTTGACGATATGCTCTTCAAATACGGTGTGCGCCTCAATCGCGACTTGCTCCTCGATTTGAATTGCGCTGCACTGCCGATTCGAACGGGGCAGGTGGCGGGTCAAGCCCAATTGGAGTTTTTCCGTTGGTATTATTTCCCATTGTTGCAAGCCGCCTCAAACCATCCCATGGTGCGCAATATGAACTCCATCAAGGCCGACTTTGTCAGCTCGGTGGATGCCACCACTTCGGCCAACGGCATCGAACAGATTCCGTTGCTCAAGACTTCAGATTATACTAAGGTGTCGGGTACGCCTGTTTTCATCTCCTTGGCGATGTTGCGGCAATCCCCCGACAAGCGCATGTTTAGCTCGAAAGGCAAGAATGTGGCCTACCTGTTGAAGGGTAGCTTCCCGTCGTTGTATGCCAACCGCATCCCTCAGGAAATCGTCGACGACCAAGCTACCGACTTCATGGAAGAAAGCAAACCAACCGCTATGATTGTGGTGGCCGACGGCGACCTTATCCGCAATCAAATCGACATAAAGCGAAAGACTCCACTGCCTTTGGGCTACGACCAATTCACGCAAAACACCTACGCCAACAAGGAGTTCATCGAAAACGCCATCAGCTATCTGGTGGACGGTGAAGGCTTGATTGACATCCGTTCGCGCGAGCTGAAAGTGCGCTTGTTGGACATGACCAAAATCAATCAGGAGAGAGCCAAATGGCAGGTTATTAATACCTTGGTGCCGATTGCTTTAATCATCGCCTTGGGCTTTGTCATGGCGTTCATCCGTAAGAAGAAATACAGCAAAAAATAATCCACAATGAAGAAAAATAACCGCATCACCATTATTATTGCCGCTTTATTAGTCGTTATCGCCGGCGTTTTGATTTGGAACAACCGTTACCTCTCCACCTTGCAGGGCGAAGCCTCCGATTTTCAGGTGTGGGACACGGCTTCCGTGACGAAAATCTATCTCGCCGACCGTAGGGAAAACGAGTCGCTGCTGGAACGGCACGAGAACGGCTGGACCCTCAACAGCACCTATAAGGCTCACCCGAAGCAAGTGCAGTACTTTTTGACGACCTTATATAAAATACGTGTCAAGATGCCCGTCTCGGTGGCAAGCCACGACAATATTGTGAAACAATTAGCCACACAGAGCACTAAGGTGGAGATATATCAGATTGTGCCGCGCATTAATCTGTTCGACAAGATTAAATTATTCTATCATGAGAAGCGCACCAAGGTGTTTTATGTTGGCGATGCCACTATGGACAGCAGCGGCACTTTCATGCTAAAGGAAGGTGCCGACAAGGCTTATATCGTCTACATCCCCAGTTTCCGTGGCTTCATCTCGACGCGTTTCACCGCCAACCCCGACGATTGGCGTGATCATACCATATTCAATAAGAATTTGGCTGACATCCAGTCGGTTTCCGTCGAGTTCAACGAAGACCCTGAAGGCAGCTTCCGCATCGACAATATCGGCAAACACCAATACAAGCTTACCCGTCTTTGCGACAACCAGGATATGCCTTTCGACACGCTGAGGGTCATCAATTTCATGTCTTCGTTTAGCAATCTCCGTTTCGAGGCATTGTTTACCAATACGTTGCCTCAGGAGCGCATCGACTCCATCACGAGTTCGCCCTACGTGCATTATGTTGTGGTGACGGATAAGGAAGGCAACAAGCAGGACATGAAGACCTTCAAAAAGATTGTGATGTTCAGCGTGACCGATTTGAGTGGTGACTACGGCGATGAGGACCGCGACCGCATGTATGCCCTCATTGAAGGAGGCAAGGACTTTGTGCTCATCCAGAACTATGTCTTCGACAAGGTATTGCGTGATGTGCATTACTTTGAGCCAGGCAGACCCGTCCAAAAGGTAGACATGGGCTATTTGGAAGAGATTAAATAATATCTTTAAGATTGTAATAATCAGCCTCCCATGTCATTCCAACGCAGGCATGTGCGTGAGCGGGAATCTATGGGAGGCGGCGCAAAGTAGCAATGACCTTATTGGACGGCTTTTGAAGCCATAGATCCCATGCCACCCCACCATCCTACGTAGGGATGACATGGCTTCAAGAGCCTAAAATCCTATTTCTTCTTCAGCAATCCGACCATCTTAAAGCCCACGTCGGTAAAAATGATCTGGGCGTTGCCGTTGCGCTCGATTTGTCGGATGGCTTCTTCAAAAAGCTCGGCAATCTGTGCCAGATTGGCAGGATTGACGAAAGGAGCGAACTTCGAATTGAACACCTTTTCATCTTCAGGCAACATGACGATTTCTCCAAGGTTATTGTTAAACAACAGCGAATTGCGGATGATGCGCAAGCCGTAATCCAACAACTCCTTTTGCTTTTCTCGTCCAAAGGTCTTGATGTTGCCAGAAAAGTCGATCAATTCCGAGTAGGCGGCACGGAAGCAGAGGCGCATCCATTGCTGGAAGGTGGTGAAAAAGAGTTTTCTGTCCTCTGATTCTTGTATCGAATGGCAGGCAGTGAGCCAGTTGCCTTCCGAAATCATAGCGGCATCGCGGGCTTGGTCTTCGTGGCAGTAGAGGCGTTCAACTAATGCTGCTTGAATATCGTTTAAGTTGATGGCTGGAATCTTCACCAAAGCTGTGCGCGACTTGATGGTGGCCAAAAGGTCTTCGGCGTCTTCTGCGATGAGCAGGAAAACGGTCTTCTCAGGCGGTTCTTCAAGGAGTTTCAGCAGTTTGTTGGCTGTGTCGGGTCGCATCTTTTCCGCCATCCAGATAATGGCAATTTTATACTCGCCTTCGTATGATTTTACGCTCAGTTTGCGCAGCAGCGAGGCGGCATCGCGCACCGACATGTAGCCTTGTTTGTTTTCCACGTCAAGGAAAGTGTACCAACCAGATGTGTCAACATAACCCTGATTCTGAATGACATATTCGCGCCATTCTTCCATGAAAAGGTCGGATTGAGGCTCGCTTTTGACTTTTTTCGTAGTGGCCGTAGGCACAACGAAATGCAAGTCGGGATGCACCAGTTTCTGCATCTTCTGGCAGGTGGGGCACACGCCGCAGCTATCGGTCTCGGTACGGTTCGGGCAGAGGATATATTGGGCGTAAGCCAAGGCCAAAGGCAGTTTCCCGCTTCCGGCAGGGCCCAAAAAGAGCTGTGCGTGAGAGACATGGTTTTCCCTCACACTCTGGATAAGCCTTTGTTTGATGGCAGATTGGCCTATGACGTCTTTGAATTGCATAGTGACTATATTTCGGGGTCAAAATTACAATAATTCCGCGTTGGTTGGTTGTCATAACGAATTAAAACGTGCTTTTGCATAAAATTTCAACGCATCATGTTAAGCGATCAGGAACAAATCAGGATAATAGCTATTAAGTTAAGCCTTTATTCCTTCCTTTTTCTGCAAACTTTTGGGCTATAAGTGGTAAATAAATTGAGTTATAGCCCGAAAGTTTGAAATTTTTGATATAATAAAGATGTTTCTTCCCAATATTTTTACATACTTTTGGGCTATAAGTGGTAAAAAAATCGAGTTATAGCCCGAAAGTATGCATTTATTATGCGGTTTGAAGTTTTTTTCATATTTTTGCAGCAAGAAATAATAGAAAAATATGGCGCAGAATACTGATGTTTTGGTCGGGAGAAAGAAAGAGCAAATTGCTTTAAAACAGATTGTTGAATCTGGTGAATCCGAGTTTGTGGTGGTGTATGGTCGAAGAAGGGTCGGAAAGACCTTTCTGGTGAACAACTACTTCAAGGATGAGTATGCATTCAAATTGACGGGACTCGCCAAAAAGAGCAAACACGAGCAATTGGCCAATTTCACCACAGCACTCAACAGGTATGGCGACGGAAAAAAATACAGGAAACCGCGCACTTGGTATGAGGCTTTTGACAAACTGAGAGATTTACTGGAGAGGAAAGTGTCAACTGACAAAAGGGTGGTGTTTATTGATGAGCTACCGTGGATGGATTCCAGGGGCAGCAACTTGGTTTCGGCGCTGGAGCATTTCTGGAACGACTGGGCCTGTACGCAATCCGACATAGTCCTTGTCGTATGTGGCTCGGCCACTTCATGGATAACGAGAAAGATACTGAAGAACAAAGGAGGTCTGCACAATCGAGTCACGCAGAAGCTGTACCTGCGGCCATTCACATTGGCGGAATGCAAGGAATATATCATAAGCCGTGGCCTAATTATGGAGGACAAGGAAATTGCCGAATGCTATATGATTATGGGGGGTATCCCGTTCTATCTGAAAAACCTGCATAGAGGTGCCAGTCTGTCGCAAAACGTGGACGAGATGTTTTTTGCCGAGAAAGGTAGGCTGGACGGTGAGTTCGATGCCCTTTATGCCTCGCTTTTTGACAAATCGGAGAACTATGTCAAGGTTGTGGAAGCATTAAGTAACAAGAACAAAGGATTGACACGTGAGGAGCTTCTGCAGGCCACCAAGTTGATTAATAACGGCCATTTTTCCAAAATACTCGAAGATTTGGTCAATTGTGATTTTATACGTCGTTACAGAGGCTATGGAAATAATGCGAGGATGTCTGTTTACCAGTTGACAGATCCGTTCACATTGTTTTACTATAAGTTCATCAAGGGGAATGCACCCTACGACAAACCATTTTGGCAGTATCAGATTGGCAGTCGCCAGCATGACACATGGGCAGGGCTGGCATTTGAGCAGCTATGTCTGAATCACCATATACAAATAGAAAAGGCACTCGGGATATCGGGGATGGCTACAAGGGTATATTCATGGGTCACACCGTCGAATGCTGCTGAGAAAGCCCAGATAGATTTGGTAATTAAACGTGCCGACAAAGTTGTGAACGTTTGTGAGATGAAGTTCTATGACGGCATATACACGATGAAAAAGAAAGATGTTGACGACATTGAAAGACGAGTGAGGATTTTCCGCAGCACGGAAAACGTCAGGATGGCTATTCATCCAGTTCTTGTCACAACTTTCGGAATGTCCTACAACCAATACAGCCATGTTTTTCAAAATGTAGTGACGCTTAAGGATTTGTTTGTGGAAAACCAATGACGGTTATTCTTTCTCCTATTTTTATTAATTTGTAAGTTTTCCCCGCGAGTTTTGTTTTGATAACGAATTATAGCTTACCTTTGCACCCCAAATAAACGCATCATATCATGTTAAGCGAACAGGAACAAATCAGAAGAAATTCGTTGGCCGAACTCTACAAGCTCGGCATCAACCCGTATCCGCAGGCCGCGTTCCCCGTGAGCGTGTTCACCACGGACATCCTCAACCAATTTGACGACAACAACCCCGACCAATTCCAAGAGGTCACCCTCGCGGGTCGCATCATGAGCCGCCGCATCATGGGCGCCGCCTCGTTCTGCGAGCTGCAGGACTCGAAAGGCCGCATCCAGCTGTATATCAAGCGCGACGAGATCTGCCCCGAGGAGGACAAGACCTTATATAACACGGTGTTCAAGCGCCTTTTGGACATCGGCGACTTCATCGGCGTGAAAGGCTTCGCCTTCCGCACACAGATGGGCGAAATCTCGGTGCATGTCAAGGAACTGACGGTGCTGAGCAAGTCGCTGAGGCCGCTGCCCATCGTCAAGGAGAAGGACGGCGTGAAGTACGACGAATTCAACGACCCCGAGCTGCGCTATCGTATGCGTTATGTCGACCTCGTGGTGAACGACAAGGTGAAGGACATCTTCATCGCCCGCACCCGCATCATCGACAGCATCCGTCGTTTCTTCAACGAGAGCGGCTACCTCGAGGTGGAGACCCCTGTGCTGCAAGCTATCCCCGGCGGTGCCACGGCGCGTCCCTTCATCACGCACCACAACGCCTTGGACATCCCCATGTACCTCCGTATTGCCGACGAGCTTTACCTGAAACGCCTCATCGTGGGCGGCTTCGAGGGCGTGTACGAGTTCTCGCGCAACTTCCGTAACGAGGGCATGGACCGCACCCATAACCCCGAGTTCACGTGTCTTGAGATCTATGTGGCCTACAAGGACTACCTCTGGATGATGGACTACACCGAAGAGATGATCCACCGCTGCGTGATGGATGTCTTGGGCAAGGAGACCGTGAAAGTGGGCGACAACGAAATCAGCTTCAAGCGTCCCTTCAAGCGCATCACGATGATTGACTCCATCAAGGAGAAAACCGGCATCGACATCACGGGCATGGACGAAGCCCAGCTGCGCGATGTGTGCAAGCAACTCGGCATTGAGGTGGATGAGACGATGGGCAAGGGCAAGCTGATCGACGAAATCTTTGGCGAGAAGTGCGAAGGCACCTACATCCAGCCGACCTTCATCACCGACTATCCCGTGGAGATGTCGCCGCTCTGCAAGCGTCACCGCAACAACCCAGAGCTAACCGAACGCTTCGAGCTGATGGTCAACGGCAAGGAACTCGCCAACGCCTACACCGAACTCAACGACCCCATCGACCAGCGTGCACGCTTCGAGGAGCAGATGAAACTCAGCGAGCGCGGCGACGACGAGGCCATGTTCATCGACCAGGACTTCCTGCGCGCCCTCGAATATGGTATGCCTCCGACCTCAGGCATGGGCATCGGCATCGACCGTTTCGTGATGCTGCTCACGGGTCAGACCACCATCCAAGAGGTGCTGTTGTTCCCGATGATGCGTCCTGAGAAGGTCGTGAAGAACGCCACCAAGGAAGACTTCATGGCACTTGGTATGGCTGAGACTTGGGCGACCTTGTTGCTCACCAACGGCTACAACACCATCGAGCAGCTGAAAGCCGAGAAGCCTTCTGCCCTGCGCGAGAAGCTCAACGGCTTACGTAAGAAGAACAAACTCGACATTCCCGCCTTGCAGTTAGAGGATGTTGAGGTCTGGATGAAATAATCTGGGTACATCACATTGAAAAGAAAACCCCGAAAGCCAAGCGACTTTCGGGGTTTTGCTTTTTACTTCACTCTCAGTTTTTGTCCGACTTTAAGCGGCTTGTTTGATTTGATGCCGTTCAGTTTGCAAAGTTTAGAGACAGTAGTACCGTATCTCTTTGCGATTTTGCTCAAATTATCGCCTTTCCTAACGGAATAATACGTTGAACCTCCTTTCTTTGACTTGGAGCTTTTCGGCTCCGAAGGCTTCTTTTTGGATGCTGACAACGATTGTTTGTCGGATTGGCCGTAATGTGAATTGATGCTGAAATAGTGCTTCTTGAGCATGAACTCCTCGGAACGGAGTGTCCCATTCTCGAAGTCGAAGATGCGCTCGGGGTCGAAGGCCTGGCCCATGTAACGGGTCTCGAAGTGAAGGTGAGGCCCAGTGCTGCGTCCTGTTGAACCGCCATATCCAATCAATTCACCAGCCTTCACAAGGTCGCCACTCTTGACGATAAAACGTGACAAGTGGCCATAATAGGTCTCCAGCCCGTTAAGGTGCCTGATGACCAACACGTTGCCGTAGCCTCCCGTCAGGTTGATGGGTAATGCCGCACGCACTATTCCGTCAAAGGCGGCGTAGACGGCATCGCCAACATGTAAGCCAATATCAATGCCTTTGTGTGCTCGCTTCCATCTGTATTTGTATTGCGAGGTGATCTGCCCGGGATGTGGGATACAGTAACGATGGATAGAATCAACGAGGACGAGTTGTATTGAGTCGGGCAAATCGTTGAGGGCAATGTCGTTGTAAGAATGTACCTTTTCGGTCGTCCAATGGTCCGATTCCATAGCGTATGGAATGAAAGGCATGTCGATATTGTAGTACAGCCACGTGCCATTGTCGAAAAGAACCACCTTGCGGAACATGTCATGGGTATCGAGGGTATCGATAGGGATGGGGATGCCTTCTGAACGCTCCTCGTTCTCGTCATCATCATCGTCATTTTCGTCATCATCGTTTTCATCGACGATGCTGTCGTTGACATTTTGGTCTGTAAAGACGTAAACGGTATCATGGACGACGAAAGCGTTCCTTAAACGGCTGAAAAAGCCTTTGTTATCTTGGGAGAAGGCTACGATGGTAAATAATAAGCAAACTAAAAGGGCAAATATTCTTTTCATTATAGAATGGTCGAATTTTAGAAAAATAAGGTTGCAAAGGTACAAAATATCCCTGATTTGGCAAGGAAGTTTAGGCTGAAAACGGAATAAAAAACGAAATATTGCCATTTTGTCAGTTTTTTTCTTTGGCACAAAGATTGACAAGGTGAGGCCGTTGCAATTTGTATGCAACCGCGATTAGACAACAAAATAAGTAACAAATAAAAAATAGGAGAACAAAGAAATGTCAAAGATCATTGGTATCGATTTAGGTACAACCAACTCATGCGTGGCCGTGATGGAAGGCAACGAGCCTCAAGTCATCGCCAACAGCGAAGGCCACCGCACCACCCCTTCGGTGGTGGCATTCACCGACAACGGCGAACGTAAGGTCGGCGAGCCTGCCAAACGTCAGGCCATCACCAACCCGCTGCGTACCGTCTATTCCATCAAGCGTTTCATGGGCGAGACCTACGACAAGGTCGGCGCTGAAATGAAGCGTGTGCCTTACAAGGTCTTGCAAGGCCCCAACAACACGCCTCGTATCGACATCGACGGCAAGCAATACACCCCGCAGGAAATCTCTGCCATGGTGCTGCAAAAGATGAAGAAGACCGCTGAGGACTTCCTCGGGCAGACGGTCACCGAAGCCGTCATCACGGTGCCGGCTTACTTCAACGACGCCCAGCGTCAGGCCACCAAGGAAGCTGGCGAAATCGCTGGCTTGAAAGTGCGCCGTATCATCAACGAGCCTACCGCAGCCGCTTTGGCCTACGGCTTGGACAAGAAGAAGAACGATGTGAAAGTCGCTGTGTACGACCTCGGCGGCGGCACCTTCGATATCTCCATCCTTGAATTGGGCGATGGCGTGTTTGAGGTGAAGTCCACCAACGGTAACACCCACCTCGGTGGTGACGACTTCGACGAAGTCATCATCAACTGGCTTGCCGAAGAGTTCCAGAAGGACAACGGCATCGACCTGCGTAAGGACCCGATGGCCTTGCAACGTCTGAAAGAAGCTGCCGAAAAGGCAAAGATTGAATTGAGCTCTTCGAGCGAGACGGAAATCAACCTGCCTTACATCATGCCCGTCAACGGTATCCCGCAGCACTTGGTCCGCACCTTGAGCCGCGCCAAGTTCGAGCAGCTGGCCGACAAGCTGATCCACGACACCATCGAGCCTTGCCGTCGCGCCCTGCAAGACGCCGGCTTGACCGTCAACGACATCGACGATGTCATCCTGGTCGGTGGTTCGACCCGTATCCCTGCCATCCAGAACATCGTCCGCGACTTCTTCAAGAAGGAGCCTTCGAAGGGCGTCAACCCCGACGAAGTGGTGGCCATCGGCGCCTCCATCCAAGGCGGCGTTTTGACCGGCGAAGTGAAAGACGTGCTGCTGCTTGACGTGACCCCGTTGAGCCTCGGTATCGAGACCCTCGGTGGCGTGATGACCAAGCTGATCGAGAGCAACACCACCATCCCGACCCGCAAGTCGGAGGTCTTCTCGACCGCTGCCGATAATCAGCCTTCGGTTGAAATTCACGTGCTGCAAGGCGAGCGTCCTATGGCTGCCCAGAACAAGACCATCGGTCGTTTCATCCTCGACAGCATCCCGCCAGCGCCGCGTGGCATCCCGCAAATCGAAGTCACCTTCGACATCGACTCTAACGGTATCCTGAACGTGAGCGCTAAGGACAAGGCCACGGGCAAGACCCAGAGCATCCGCATCGAAGCTTCCTCAGGCTTGACCGATGCTGAAATTGAGCGCATGAAGAACGAAGCCCAGGCCAACGCCGAAGCCGACAAGAAGGAACGTGAACGCATCGACAAGCTGAACCAAGCCGACAGCATCATCTTCCAGACTGAGAAGCAGCTGAAGGAATACGGCGACAAGCTGCCTGCCGACAAGAAGGCTGAGATCGAGGCTGCCCTCGGCAAGCTGAAGACCGCTCACCAAGCTCAAGACATCGCTGGCATCGACGCTGCCATGGCCGAGATGAACGCCATGTGGCAGAAGGCCAGCGAGGAGATGTACAAGAACGCCGGTGCCCAAGGCGGCCCGCAAGGCGGCTTCGACCCGAACAACATGGGCGGCGGCTTCCAAGGCGGCAACCCGAACCAAGGCCCGCAGAACAATGGCGGTGATGATACCGTTACTGATGCGGACTTTGAGGAGGTAAAATAAAACTAACCGCCATCAATAACCAAAAATAAGCAAAAAGGTGTAATCCGAAAGGGTTACGCCTTTTTTGTTGTGTACATATCCTTCCTGCACTGCGGCATAGATTGTTGACTCCAACCAACACAATTTGCCTATATCTGTGTTATATATATTATTGATTTATAATAATTTGAAAAGAATTATATATACAATTTGTTATTTATGTTGTAAATAAATATTCGAAAATTTTTAACAAAGTTTAACAAGTTTTCTTGCAATGCTTCCAATCCAACTCCCTACTTTTGCTGCAAATTCAAAACTCAAATATCATGGAAAAGTTAATTGAAATCCTAAAACAATTCGATGAAGAAAGAACAAACAGAGCAGAAAACTGGAATGAAGCATCCGTGGCTGAAAGTTTTCATCCGATAGCTAAGAATATTCTTTGCAATGGCTATTTCCTAGTTAATGGAAAGTATATCATCGACTTAGGTGCTATTGAACTGTATTATCACGAAGAAGAAGGAGACATTAAGGACTACATCATGTACCATACTAATGAGCACTCCTCCAAATCAAAAGTGTTTGAATTGAACGGAGGTTTCCCATATTTCAAGTTTGGCAGTTTTAATTTACACCAATCTGGAGTTGATGTAACTTTTGAGAACGAAACAAAGAAATATAGGGCTTCGTTCCTTATCAGGTCGTATAGAGTGTTTTGTAAAGAAGAAAAACACAAACTAAATGACCTTACCATTCCTTTTGATAAATGTTCCACACATATTTTTGACGATATGTTTTACGGAGGAATTTCATTATTAGACAATGAAGCAACAATAAAATGGATTGCATCTGAAAATAAAAATGGAGATATTGAACAATGTCCACGAAGAAATGTTGCAATGTATTTGGATTCCCAAAAGGTCAGTAAAGACGACTATGAGTCTAACAAGGGCGATTTGAAGACCAAAGTTTCCAATCCTCATTTCTTCAAATATAACGGGCAAGACTATTTACAAGAAAATAGATTATGGCAATATAAAAGAATTGGAATAATTGAAAATTAAACATGTATGATTACCGACAACCTTACCACCGCAGTATATTTCTCTGACCTTCTGCCAAAGAAATGCCCAAACTTGAATCAGCACATTGCTGAAGTATTGGAAGCAAACGGGATTCCGTATGCCTACCTTTCGGAAACCAAGGACATTTGGTGCCGTGATTTCATGCCCATCCAGATAGCAGAAGACCGCTTTGTATCCTATAAGTACACACCTAATTATCTGCAAGATAAAACAGGTCTTCGTCTTCAAACCAATCCCGAAGCGGTGCTTCAAGCCCAACAGAATCGCCTGCAAAGTGTGTTACAGAACGCCATCACCATTGACTTGGTGCTTGACGGCGGCAATGTCGTGAAATGCGGCAACATCGTCGTGATGACGGAAAAGGTCTTTGCCGAAAATAGGGACAAATCGCCCATTGAGGTGGATAGAATCCTGAAGGATGCTTTCCAATGCGATGTGCTGTATTTGCCATGGGACCACCAAGAGACCTTTGGCCACAGCGACGGAATCGTCCATTATGCCGGCAACGGCAGAATTTTGTTGACGAACTACGATGACAGTTCGCTCTATTATTACCGTCGCTTCCGTAAAGCATTGGAAAAACACTTTGAAGTGATTCCTTTGTATTACAAAACCAAGAAGATTCACGCCCGTAGCTGGGCATACATCAATTTCTTGCAGATAGGCAAGCTGATTCTTGTGCCTCAGCTTGAGCTTGAAGAAGATGAGCAAGCTCTTGAACAAATCAGCAATGCGATGCCAGACTGTGAGGTTTTAGGCATCCCTGCATTGGAGGCTGTCAGAAGAGGAGGAGGCCTTAACTGCATTTCATGGAACACCACAACTTTACAGGACGACATCTTTGAAGAATCAATTATTGGGCAAACCAATATCCCGCATGGCTACAAATCTGCATATGAGAAGCCTCTACCAACCAAGCCGCCATTGTCGCGGCTTTTTCATTCGCATTGCCCCACAAACCAAGAAAACACCTTCAAACTATCAGCATCCGTCTTGAACATATACTCGGGATGCCATTGCATGGCACAAACGAAACGCTTGCCCACCATTTTTACGGCTTCGATGAGACCATCGGGGGATTCGGCTATGGAAATCAAGTCCTTGCCGAGGTCTTTGATGGCTTGGTGATGCAATGTGTTCACTTCGAGGATGTCTTTGCCTAATAGCGTCCGCAGGTCGCCGCTCAGCGAGACTTTATGCGTTGGAGCGCCGTAGGGCTTGCCTTGTCTGTGGACGATATCCGAAGGATGCTGCGAAGGAAGGTCCTGCCATAGCGTACCGCCCAAGAACGCATTGATGAACTGCAGTCCACGGCAGATGCCAAGAATGGGTTTGTCGGCTTGCAGCGCCTTCGTCAGCAACAGCGATTCCAACTTATCGCGTTCGGGGCTGGGAACAACGGTTCCAGTATCATCTTTCATCCCATAAAGCTCCGGCGCAACATCCTGACCGCCCGTAAACAGGAATCCGTCGCAGGTTTCCACAATGCGATCTGCATCGGCTTCTGACATTTCAATAGGCAGGACAACAGGAACGCCTCCAGCCGCCTTGATGCCGTCCAGATAATCCGGCAGCATCCAAACACTCTTGCGCTCCGCATCCCATAGCGGCGTGACGCCTATAATCGGTGACTTGCTCATGGTTTCATTCATCAAAGTTGTAAAATATTAATCAAGTCCATTGGTCAATGTTCATCATTTCCGTATCACAACCCAACGACCAGCACTTGTGTTGCCCTCGCGAAGCAATACTCCTTTCTTCTGCATGGCAGCAATGTCACGTCTGATGGTACGAAGATCTACTGACAAAACTAGTGACATTTTCTTGCCTGAAATAAAGGCATCATCATCTATCAAATCACATATTTTCTTCTGTCTTTCAGTTAATTGTACTGGTGACAAACTAGTGACATCACTACTGACATTTTTCCGTCCACTTACGACATCATACCCTCGTTGGAATGTCACCAAAGTGCCGCCGCAATGGGATTTCACCGTTGGCATCGGCAATCCGACTTCCTCAAATCCGTCATGTATCTTCTTGTAACCACGTCCCCACGTGTCGATAAAACCAGCCTTGAACATGGTATCGGCAATGTTCCGATTGCGTGGTTTCGATGAATGTTTGTCATAAAGCACCTTTTCATCATAGCCCTCTGGCAATTCTCCATCGTTCCATATTTCCACATGATCGTTATAAACATGCATCTGAATGTCAGCCCCCGTGTAATCCTTGTGGGTAATTGAGTTGTACAGCATTTCTCTCAAAGCCTCTATCGGCACCTCCAGTTCTTCTTTTCGTTGCATACCGTCAAAGCGCACAGGCGAGGTTAGGTATTTGGCTTTCAGAACCTCAACCACACGGTCTGCCATCTGTATGATGTTGCCCTCAATCACGTCCTGAATCAACAAGTCAGCCTCGTCAACACCAAAACGGCCAATCTTGAATCTTACGCTGGTGAAAAACTTTAGCGGGTCTTTGCCAAAAAGCAACAATGCGGCATTCTTCAAATGTCCGTTCTCATCCAAGAGATGTAAACTTGTCAACACATCCTTGGTGGAGGCATTGCGTTCATCTTCTGGGATACGGTTGGCATCAATACCCTTCCGGAGGAAATAATTGATAGCCTCACGGTCAATGTCGTCAAAAGTCGCGTTCTCATTGGCAATGTCATCCCACGACTTGCCCATCTTCTTCATGATAAACTGCTGAAGTGCAGCACCGTTCAGTTCCTGCATCGTGGAACCCGAACGATAGTAATACTTGCCTTTAAAGCTGATAGGTACGTTGCTTGGATTGACTATTAACTCGATATAATCCAATCCATCTTGTTCATAAAGATTCACATCTATCACCAGCCCCATATAATTGACAATCTTGTTTGGAATGTCCTCAAGCAACTTTTTCGAATCATTCAACCCTACCACTTCGTGATTGTCATCCACGCCAAAATACATCACAGCTCCTTGAGCATTCGCAAAGCCGCAAATCCACTTTAGAAATTCGTCCTTCCAAATGCTCTTGAACTCAACGTTCTGACACTCCTTTGGTTTTATCTTGCTCATGTCAAATCAATTTGAAACCCTGCAAAGGTACAAATTTTCCAACATGCCATATGCGGTGAAATGCCACCCCCTTAAAAACAACGTCTCCCCCGTTTCTTCAATTCGCTTTTTTCCTATTTTTGCCCCGACAATCAATTTGAGGTTTCCGATGAAAAACAAGCGCATTCTCTTCCTTGCCATCCTGCTGTTCACTGTAGCGTCCATTTTCGCCATTTCCTACGGCAAGAACCTTAACCGCACGCTCCGTATGCTGCGCAACGAGTTGAATGTCGATTATCAGCAAATCGACAAGAATCGAGAGCGACTTACCGAGGACTACGAGAAACAACGCCAGAAAATGGTCGACATGATGAAGGAATGCGACGAGCTTTCAATTATGCTGTATTCACAAAAGCAAGGCTTCACCTTCGATGTGAGCTATGCCTTGCAGAGGGTCACCGAAAAATACAACGAGTTTAACCAAGACCGTGGGCCTTTCGACCACATTGTCAGCAATCTCAATGTCGAGATGGAACGCCATGCCCGCCTCATCGAGTCGCTGCGCCGTCTTCCTCCCGAGATTGACAGCATTGTCGGCATTCCCGATAGCCTGCTCATCCACTACGACTCGCTTAACCCGCTTTTCTTCAGCAGTGCGCATCTTGAGTTGGATCAGGAAGTCAAAGCCATGGCCGACTCGATTTCCATGGTGCCTTTTGTGCTTGACGAGCAGGGTGAGGATGACCGCGAGCAGTGCATCTTTTATGCTGGAGAGCTTCTCAAGATGTACGCCGATACCAAAGCTGTCGTGGTGGCCGACAGCATACACTATTACGAGACCTTCCTGCGTCTGAAGGAGACCTACGACTACGCGCATGATTATTACCAAGTGCTGCAAAACCGCATCTTCATTAATGGACAAACCCCTTGGTACACCATCTTGCAGCGACCGGGTTATTATTGGAGGCAAGCCATGAGCGACGCGCATGAGAAATACGGTGGCGGTTCGCTGAAGTCACTGTTCAGCAAAGGCCAACAAACAAAGACCACTGACAACGGATGGGAATACTCGCTTCAGGTCTTCATCATCGTGCTGTTTGTCATTGAGTTGATGGCCATTTGGCTTGTCGTTTCACTCTTGCTTATCCCCGCTTTCCGTTATTTCAAGCCTTTGAAGGAGTATGTTGAAAAAGCCCCAAGGCGTTTCATCTCGTTGCTGGTCACCATTCTTATCACCATCATAGTCAACAGCACCATCGGTGGCGATGGCTTGCTGCACATCGCGGCGCACCTCACCAACACCTTCCTTTGGCTGTTGGCTGCCATCCTTGTCGCATTGTTCTTCCGCCTGAAGCCCAAACAACTGAAATATGGTGTCAGACTATATCTGCCCACTTTCTGCATGGCTTTGGCTGTCATCGGTTTCCGTGTGGTCTTCATGCCCAACTCGCTGATGAACTTCATCTTCCCGCCGGTACTGATTGCCTTCTTTGTTTGGCAGTTTTTTGCTTGTTTGCACAATGCGAAAAAGGTAGCCCGCAGCGATCGTTTTTTAGGCTGGACTTCGCTGGTGGTCACAGGTGCAGCCGTGTTTGTAGCCATAGCGGGTTATATTTTCGCCTCGCTGCTTATTTTGGTTTGGTGGTACTTCCAACTGGCTGCCATCCAAGCCATTTACACGATTTTAAACCTGATTGTGGCCTATCGTGAGAAACGCATGAAGCATCGGATCGACGACTACCGCTCGCGTATCAACTTTATCTCTGGTCCAGGCAAGGAGACTTTGATGTTTGGTGCCACTTGGTTCTACGATTTGGTCAAGGACGTGGTGCTTCCCGTGATGGGGTTGCTGTCGATTCCATTCTGCATCCATTTGGCCCTTGATGTGTTCGACTTTGAGGATTTGTACAACAACATCTATTACCACAACTTCGTGCAGTTAGTCAACGAAAACGGTGCCGACACGTTTAGGCTGTCGTTCCACGGGATCCTGCTCATTATCAGCCTGTTTTTCGTGTTCCGTTATATCAATCGAGCCCTGCACGCCATTTGGCAGCAGGTGCGCTATGCCATCTTTTTGAAGAAGCATAACCGCACGACTATCCGCAACAACGAAATCAACCTGTCGTTAGGCAATAGTATCATCAGCGTCTTGACTTGGTTCACTTACGTCGTCGTCATCGTCCTGACGTTGCACATCCCCACCAGCTCGCTGAGCCTCGTGGCTGGCGGTCTTTCTGCTGGTATTGGTTTTGCCCTCAAGGACACCCTCAACAATTTCATCTATGGCATCCAGCTCATGTCGGGCCGTCTGCGTGTCGGCGACTGGATTGTCTGCGATGGCATCCGTGGTAAGGTCACTCACATAGGTTACCAAAGCACAGAGATTGAAACCGTTGATGGTGCCGAGATGTCGTTCCTTAACGCCACTTTGTTTGCCAAGAATTTCAGCAACCTTACGCGTAACCATGGCTACGAGTTCGTCAAGATTACCGTGGGCGTGGCGTATGGTACCGACATTCAGCGTGTCCGTGAATTGTTGGGCGAAGCCTTGCAGACTTTACAAGGCAAGGATTCGTTTGGGCGCGACATCGTGGATTCGAAGCGTGGCATCACCATTTCTTTAGATGACATGGACGACAGCGCGGTTACCGTTGCCGTGAAGCAACAGGTGCTGGTGGCGGAGCGTGTCGGCTATATCGACCGTGCCAAAGAGATGATTTACAACACCTTGAACGAGAATGGCATCGAAATCCCATTCCCGCAATGCGACGTGCATCTCGTCAAGGAAGAGTAAATTATCGAACGAAAAACTATCTTCTTTCCCATCTCAGCACTCTGATGGGCTTGCCTTCGCCTTGGTATTGTGTGGCGTCGAAGTAAGTCTCTCCTGTGGCCATAAAGCCGCATTTCTCCATCACGCGGCCTGAGGCGGGGTTTTCGACAAAATGCCCGCTGATAAGCGATGGGATGTTAGTGGCCGTAAGAATATGCTCTGTCACCAACCTTAATGCCTCCGTGCAGATGCCTTGGTCCCAATAGGGCTTGGCAATCCAATAGCCAACAAGGGGTTCGCCTTCGCGAGCGGGAATCGGACATCCGTTTGAGGAGAGATAACCTATGCAGCCGATGGCTTCACCTGTCGCTTTCAGTTCGATGGCCCAAGTGGTGTCGCTATGAAACACGGTGTGGATGATTTCCAAACTCTCTTCCACGCTTTTATGAGGTGGCCAGCCGGCACGAGGGCCCACATCGGGGTCGGAGGCGTATTTGAAAAGTGCCGTTGCGTCATCGTCGCGCCAAGGACGGAGTAAGATTCTTTCGGTTTCCATTCTATATCATTTGTTTTGTCTTTTCATCCTATCGTAGTATTCCGCTGTTGCCGTGAAAAACACATCGCCACTGCTGTTGAGGGCGGTCTCGACCGAGTCTTGCACCACGCCGATGATGAAACCGATGGCGACTGCTTGCATGGCAACATCATTGCCAATGCCGAAGAACGAGCAGGCCATGGGGATGAGCAGCAATGAGCCGCCAGCCACACCCGAGGCGCCGCAGGCACCGAGGGTGGCGATGAGTCCCAGAAAGACCGCAGAAGCAAAACTGACCTCCACACCCACGGTATGCGCTACGGCGAGGGCAAAGACCGTGATGGTCACAGCGGCACCATCCATGTTGATGGTGGCACCCAAAGGGATGCTCACGGAATAGAAGTCTTCGTCAAGATTGAGTTTCTTGCACAACGCCATGTTGATGGGGATGTTGGCCGCCGATGAGCGCGTGAAGAATGCGTTCAGGCCGCTCTCCTTCAAGCAAGTGAACAAGAGCGGATAAGGATTCCTACGCAATATCACAAAGGAAATGAGCGGATTGAAAATCAAAGTGTTGACCAACATGCAACCCACCAAGAGCAACAACAAGTGGCCATAGGTGGTGAAGACTTCAAGGCCGTTTTCCGATACCGTCGTGAAGACCAGTCCTAGAATACCGAACGGGGCGAACTCAATGATCCACTTCACCACTTTGGAAATCACCGTGGCAAAATCGTGAACCACGGCGATGGTAGATTTATTGGCTAACTTCTTGAGGGCAATGCCGATGATGATGGACCAAAACAGGATGGCGATGTAGTTGGCATTGGCGATGGCCATGATGGGATTGGTCAACATGCCCGTCAGCAGGTTGGTGAACACCTCTGACAACGAACCCACAGCACCTTCCATCTCGGGCACCTCGCCCAGCTGCAAAGTCACGGGGAACATGAAACTGCCCACCACAGCACAGATAGCTGCGATGAAAGTGCTTAACATATAAACGCCTATCAAGGCAGCGAAGCGATGCCCGTGACCTTTGCCCGCCTTGGCTATGGAAGAGGTCACGAGTACCGCCACCAGTACCGGAGCGATACCCTTCAAAGCACTGACAAACATCCTGCCAAGAATGCCGATACCCGTCCAGGAAGGTACAAGCAATCCCAATAGCGCACCGATGACCAATCCGATGAAGATACGCAGCACCAAACTGACGTTGGTGTATTTCTTTATGATTTGTGCGGGTCTTTTCATCATAATCATCTTATTTATTGATTCTTAAGCCACTCCAAAGCATCCTCGAAAGGTGTTTCCGTCAACACGTCAGGGGCAATGGGGTCGTCGCAAAAAGCTTCTCCTGTTCGGGCAATGTCTTCGCCAATGGTGAGCACAAGTTGTGAGCCTCCAGGAAGTGCAAAAGGCTGATTGCAAGAGCAGTAACCTGCTGTAGGCGAGCCAAAGGTACGTGTGTTGGGCAACCCTCTGAAACAAATCAGGACAGCTTCGCCTGAGCTGCCTGTCCACTCGTCAGTCAGCAGGGCAACAGGGCAATTGATGGGTGTTTGTTTTTCCAATCCAACCGTTTGCAAGACGAAGAAAGTGTTGATACTCATTGTTCTTTTACGCGAAGAGAATTTCAAGATGACATCGTCGGGCAAGAAGCGATGGACGGCAGCAATCATCGGATACATGTTGCCTCCTCGGTTGCCGCGCAGGTCGATAATGGCACCTTGCAAGGCATCGGGAAGGTCGTTAAGCACCGTGTTGGCGTATTTAAGGCCCTCATCCGAATTTCCAGAGAATGCTGGTAACTTGATGAAAGCGATGCCGTTTTCCAGCAACTCAGCCATCGGCATTTCCCATGAGGAGGTGTCGTTCACTGTCACTTCATCGGTAGTCATCAGGTAGGTATGCTTACCTCCGGCCACCTTGCCAGCTTGGACGACAATTTCTTGTGCCTCTTCAAGATTTGCAGGCTTTGCTGAAAGCGCTTCTTGTTTGGCTTTTTCCCATTCAGGTCCTTGGGCAAAGATGCCGTGTTTGTCCATGATGCGGACGGCTTTCTTGACATACTTTGCGTTCGGGTCGCTGCAGGAGGCCATGACAAGGAGGGTCAGTAAAAGGATTAGGGTTTTTCGCATGACATGTATTTTGTGGCAAAAGTACAAAAAAGGCACAATCGTTTTATGACTGCGCCCATAATCATTCACATAATTGGTGTTTCACATAAGGTACCGGTTCAATTTTCAAACTCATGGAGTTCTTTAAGACCGCGTTCTATTTCCTGCATCTGCTGAGCATGGCGGCGACGATGCCAAAGGCCGAGTACAAAAGCCATCCCGAAGGTGAACAGCGTGAGTCCTACAACGAGAAGCACTCTATTGGCTTCAAACACATAGCCCGCTTGGGGATTGAAACCTAGTTCAATAATGTAGAAGGCAACCATGGCCATACAAACAGCTGCAATTTCCCAAAACTTTTGTTGGTGGCATATCTGTTTGTAGCGCAGAACCAGATGGCTGAGTTCGTTACAGCTCTTGCCTCCCATGTCGAACTTTGACAACAAAATGAGTTTCCATACTATAGGAATAAATCCTAACACCATCATGGCTTCAACGATTGCGAACGAAATGGTTCGAATAGGTGTGTTCATATAGATATAGGGGAATAGGATGCCTATGATTAGAACATTAACCACAAAGAAGTAAAGGTTCTGTCCCACGATACCGTTGTAGGCGGACTTGGTTTTCTGCTGAATCATCTCCTTAACCACGCGAAGATTCACTATTTCTGTTTCTGCCAGACGCTTGTCGAGTGCGTTCCAACTGGTTTTTAATTCGTCAAGTTCCATATTGCTTTGAATTTTAACTGTTAGACATTTTCTTGAGTTTCTCTTTGACACGATTGAGCTTCACGGCGACGTTAGCCTTAGAGATGCCGAGGATATCTGCCATTTCCTGATAACTCCGTTCTTCGAGCCAAAGGAGAATTAGCGCGCGTTCTAATTTCCCTAGTTGATTGATGAGTTTGTAAAGTTCTTGAAGCTGGGCAGCAGTCCCTTCGTCGGCTGCAATCTGTGCCATATCCGCTGTTAAGGGAATGGTCTGCGGACGGGTGCCAGAGCGACGTAGAAACGTGATGCAGGTGTTCATGGCGATGCGATAGACCCATGTCACGAGTTTGCTATCTCCCCGATAGCGCGGGAAACTCTTCCATAGGTTAAGCACCGTTTCCTGAAACAGGTCGTTCAGGTCGTCCTGATTGTTGGCATAGATGTAGCACACCTTGTAGATAGTCCGCTTCTGAGCCTCAATCACCTCCAGGAATTCTTTCTCTAATTCTTTTGTCTCCATTTTTTAGCTTTCATCGTTTGCTTCGTTAGTCGCAGAGAAAACGGAAAAATTACAGTGGACAACAAAAAAAATCCTGAACAGCGACAAGTGTCGCGACGGAGCCGTAGAAACGAGTGACTCCAATGACAACTTCTTGTGCCTCATCAAGACTTGATGGCTTTGCCGAGAACGCTTCTTGTTTGGCTTTTTCCCATTCAGGTCCGTGGGCAAAGATGCCGTGTTTGTCCATGATGCGTACGGCTTTCTTGACATACTTTGCATTGGGGTCGCTACAGGAGGCCATGACAAGGAGGGTCATCAAAAGGATTAGGGTTTTTCGCATGATAAGATAATTTGACTGCAAAAATACGGCAAATTCATGGTTTCTCCAACCTCGTTCTGATGAAATGCCCTTCTTGAATGGCAGCAAATGTCGCGACAATGGCTACAATGACCATCGGAACAATCGATTCCAAAAATACTGTCAAAGGAACTCCAACAAAAAGCAGAACCCCAGTTACTTTATTTGCAATGGTATGAGGAAAAACGCATTTCTTGTACATTACCAAGGCAGAGATTTGGTTGATGACCTTGATAACGACAATCACTCCGCCCCAGATCCACAGCCATTTTGGGAAGGCCAAAGCAGGTATCAACTTAAAGCAGCAACAAACGACGAAAACCAAATCAGCCAAACTATCCAGCAATGCACCCACTTTGCTTTCACATCCGAATTTTCGGGCGAGATAGCCATCTGCCATATCGCTTAGGCCACAGACGAAATAAATGACCCAGAAAGCACAACTCTCGACTCCGAAAAACAGAAGGCAAACGGCCCCTAAAAATCGAAGTGCCGATATAGCATTTGGCAGGGATTTCATCAACAATCTTTACCCAATTACAAAGCTCCTCGGATAGAAGTCACTGTAGAATCGACCATCCCTAGCGGTGAATTTCAGCACGCAGTAATTCGGGTCGGTGACACCGCCTGGGTAGTATTCCGTGTCGCCATCGCGCCAAATCATCTCCTTGCTCTTGGCATCGGTCAGCACCTCCATCGTGCCACGCAGCATCATGCCCTTGAAGCCTTCGGCATCGCAGAAATAGATGCTGGCCTTGGGGTTGGCCTTGTAGTGGGCCACACGCAGCGAGAAGGTGTTGGTGGTGAAATAGAACACCTTGATGCCTTCACGGACCCGAGGCGACAGCATGGCTTTGGTGCAAGGGAAGCCCTCCTCATCGACCGACGATATCATGGTGATGGGCAGCGTGTCGGCCATCTTGGCAATGAGCTCTTTAACGCCCATCAAGGCTGGGTTTTCTGGAGTGTCATCATCTATCGACAATTCCTTACGCCAGCGTTTCAGGTGCGGGAAGTACATCTTCATCTGACCGATGTATTCTTCCTTCGTGATGGGCTGAGGCAGTCCTTTGTTTACCTCGTCCACAAATTGGGCACAATGCTCTATCATCTCGTCCATCGTGCAATCTTGCAGGAACTTACCATCCTTATAGCAATACATGCAATAATCCTCATTTTTGCTTCCATCGGCATTGGTGCCAAGGATTTCATTGGTGAGTGGCATTCCGCAGCTTTGACAAAACTTTTGTTCCATGGTTAAATGTTTTACAGCGTATCATGATAAATGTCAGAACCGCCAGAGGTGGTGCTGCCTATAGTGGAAGCATTGCCCGTGTAGTGCATGTCGCTGGCACCCGAAAGGTTGACATTAATGGTGCCATCGCAGTGGATGTATGCATTGCTTGCTCCCGACATAAAGCCTTGGCATTGGTTGCAAATCAAACCATATCTGTGCCCGTTGATGGTTTTCTTGATGTTGCTGGCACTTGACAGATTAATCTTGAGCGTGCCGACTAATCCTTCAAGCGTGGCATCCGAGGCACCGCTCAATTCAAGGTCCAGGTCATCGGCATCCACGTTGCCTTTGATGTTGGAAGCCCCCGACAAGTCTATGTCGATTTCGTCAGCTAAAACGTTGCCGTAGAAATCGGAGGCCCCTGACACGTCAATGTCGACGTCATCGGCCTCAATGTCGCAATAGAATTCTGAAGCACCTGACAATTCCACATTAACTTTAGCACCTTCAAGGCCGTATTCCGAATGGAACTCCGAGGCACCCGACAAGTCAACACTCCTCAAATCAAAATTGTAAGGCAGAATCACAGTCATATCCTTCCCAAGGTTGGTATGCCAGCCTTTGAGATAGATTTTCAAAGTGCTATCAACGGTTTCCACCACGACATTCGGCATGACTTTCTCACCCGCCGTGATGGTGACTTGTGTCGCCAAATCGCTGACTGTGACGTCAAACGCATCCTCCACTTCAAGCGCATTGTAGGCACCCGAAATGCTGAAATCCTTCGTGATAGGCTCGCCAGCAAATTTGGAGCAACTGCAAAATGCAAACAAAACAAGGGTTGAAAGAATAATCAAATGCTTTTTCATCTTTTTTATTGCCGCTGTTATATACCATCGGGGCATCGGTTTTAATACGATACTACTTGTTCATACCTAAACGGCTGCAAAAGTAGTTTATTATCCGTTCCGAAATGAAAACCCTATATGGACAATTTTATGGACTTTGCGACATTTTGTTCCTAAAACGCTTTGGATTTGCATGGGATTTCCCTACTTTTGCAGCGGATAATAACGGAACAGATGTTTTATTATGGCAAGACCGACAAGTGTAACGAAAGAAAAAATACTCGCTGCTGCAATTGACATCGTGAGAAAAGACGGCACTCCCGCACTTACTGCCCGAAACCTTTCCTCGGCATTGGGTTGTGGCGCCAATGCCGTTTTCTCGAAATTTGGCTCCATGGAAGGCGTTTTGGAAGCCGTCCGCACCGAAGCCCGCCGTTTGTTCAAGGAGCGTGTCGGCGCAGGCTTTTCTTTGAATCCGCCTTTCAAAGGCATGGGCTTGGCCTTCCTGTGGTTCGCCATAGATGAGCCTCAACTCTTCAAATTGGTGATGGATGACAAGGCTTCGGCAACCTCTTTCGAGGATTATATCGACACCCAAGTGGGCTTCAAGCAGGAGTCGATTGCCGCCATCGGCCAGTCTTTCGGTTTGCACGGGAAAAAGGCCGAAATGCTTTATTACCAACTGATGTTTGTCGGCATTGGACTGGCGCATACCTGCGTGGAAGGAGGTGCGGCACTCAGCATCCCACAAGTGTCCGAAATCTTTGGCAAGAATGTGAGGGCATTCCTGATGGTCATTCGCGCCGGCGATGATGATCGTGAATCGTTTATGCCTCAAGAAGGCACAGGCCCCGAAGGCGACGTTGAATCCTATCTCTTGATCCATTCACTTGCTGGCCAGAATCACCTGTTGCAAGAGCTTCATGCCACGCCCCGCTATATTCAGGACAATGAATGGGTCGAAATGGAACGTGTGTTCCGAAACGGTTTCTCCCTCACACCCGAATCGCTTCGGGAGGAGCATCCCAACCTCACCCGTGGCGATGTCCGCCTGATCATGCTTTCCCGGCTTCAGTTTTCCGTGACCGAGCAAGCCCTTCTTTTGGGCATTTCGCCTGCCTCAGTCACCA
>JAEEGG010006762.1_pt1 | contig 26771 bp, 17 predicted proteins | sample 9134161 | NCBI WGS metagenome assembly JAEEGG01 (sample SAMN16246543, study PRJNA631951) | gut metagenome | biome: gut microbiome; feature: rumen; material: CR-attached | host: Bos | place: Iran: Karaj | collected 2018-10 | reverse complement strand
AGTTCGGTTACAATGTGCTGCCTGCACCTCCAAATCACCCGGAGATAGACGATATCACCAAGGTTTACTACTACCATGCAGGAGCCTCAGGTTGTTTCTACACGGACTATCCAAATGGAAGTATCAACATCGCCGAACACAACTTCGACACCGTCCACCGCTGCCTCGGCGACACCCTTAACCTCCTCGTCGAGCACAATCCCGACTCGGTGCCCGTGGAGTGGATTGTGGATGGGGTTTCCCACCTCGGGGATGCCTACTCGTTCCTGCTCGCCGCCGTGGACACCCTCACCGTTGAGTGCGTCCTCCACTACGACTGTCCCGACACCACCACGACCTTCGTGGCGGTGGTGCCGCCGCCGCTCATCACCGTCGCGCACGACACCACCGTGTGCCAGGGCGCGACCCTCTCGGTGGAGCAGCCAGAGGCCCTCTCCTACCTCTGGAGCAATGGGGCGGCCACCCCCTCCATCACGGTGGATTCCGCTGGAACGTTCCAGGTGAGCGTCACCAACATCGGGTGCCGCGCCGAGAGCGACAGCTTCCACGTGAGCCTCTACGGGCAGTCCTCGGTGGATTTCGGCAACGACAGCCTCCTGTGCGAGCTCGCCACGCTGCTGCTGGACGCCACACAGCAGCACCCGGCGCAGTACCTATGGCAGGACGGGAGCACCAACACGACCTACACGGTCTATCAGGACGGCGACTACTGGGTGGTGATCACTGACCACTGCCTCGGGGCGAGCGACACGGTCAACATCGGCTACCTCAACGACTTTACGGTCAACCTCGGTCCCGACACGACGCTTTGCGAGGGCAGAACCCTGACCCTCAGCGCGGGAGTTCCCTATTGCGACTATTTGTGGCAGGACGGGAGCACTCAGCCCACGTATCTGGTGCGCGGTCCTGGCAGCTACAGCGTGGAGGTGAGCAACAGGTGCTTCAGCCACTGGGATGCGGTGGACATCGACTACGAGCATTGTGCTCAGGAGCTATACCTGCCCAACGCCTTCACCCCGAACGGCGACGGCGAGAACCCGGTGTTCCTGCCGGTGTTCAGTTACCCCGACGAAATCGAGGAGTACCGGATGGAGATCTACAACCGCTGGGGCACGCTGGTGTTCCGCACGGAAGAGAAAACCTTCGGCTGGGACGGCGCTAACGCCACGGACGGCGTGTATGCGGTCATCGTGCGGTACAAGTCCCGCGGCGCGAAACCGGCAACGGTGACGGGAAGCGTGACGGTGGTGCGGTAGGAGAGTCGGCATTCCTGCCGCAAGAAGAAAAATCGTATCTTTGCGGCATCATTTAAAATCAATAAGTTATGAAAAAGTTACACATCGCAATCGCTTTGGTTCTGTGGGGGTTCGCACAAAGTGCGACGGCTCAGAATATGTATCGAAACTACCAGTCGACTGTGGTTCAGAAACCCGAAAGTGCTGTTTCGGTGGTACACAGCAACGGATATATCTATTATTTCCAGACACAAAGAGGATATCTTTCTGTTTCCGAACAAGATTCTTATTATTTGAGTCCGACGGGAAATGATAATGCATTTGGTATGACACAAAACGCGACAACTCCGGACTTTATCCTACAAGGTGGGTTTGAGGATTTCAACGGGGATTTCTTTCTTTACGGGTACGACAAGTCTTTTAACGACTGCCCCGCCTTTGGTATCGTAAGCGGCGATTTGCAGACTTTCAAGTACTTTTACTTAAATTCCACAGGCAACAATAATGTTTCTTTCACCCAGGGATGCTGGGGAAAGGATTGTCTCTCACTTCTGGAGTTTTATATATTGGTGCGCAGCGACGGTCAGCTTTGCGCCATTAATCCGGCAAATATTCTAAATTTGTCCCTCATATCCCCTGGCTCTGATAAAAGATACACGGATATTCTTTGGGATGACCTGCATGGCTGTTTCATTGCGGCAGGATCCAACTGCAATGGAAATACCTGTTCCAACGCCCCTTTTTTGCAAGTGTTCACTTATGATTTATCCGCCCAAGTTTTTTTTACTGAGTTTTCTTACAAAGCGAACATCACTGTCAATGGTCTTGAAGAAGGGAAAGCCATGCACGCTATCGTGGATCAAAACCATTTGGTTTTATACCAGGACTTGAATTATGAGGATTATGATTATATCTGGCTTACCAAGATAAAGGACTATTGGAACAACAATTACGGGGTTGTGCAGAGTTCTTTTTTTATAATCCCCGTCGGGAAACTGCATGCCATTGACATGGTCTATGACAAATACCACGACCGGCTGAATTTTTTGGGGGAGTTGAATCTATGCACGGAATTGACCACGATTTTGGCGCAAGTGGATGCCTCCACCTTGTCGGGAGTGAAAATCGGGCAGTTGGATGGGGGCATGGTTGTGTCCTCCTGTTTGGATGCTCTTCCTTTGTTTGCCACATATCCGTTTTTGAGCCAATACCTTTATGGGAGTAATCTGAACACGCGAAACTTGGCGGTGAATTTCAATTCTCCCTGCGTGCCGGTGCTGATTTCGGGTACGAACGGCACGACACACAGTGTTTTATCCGAAGTGAGTGATATTTCCCTTTCGTTGTGTGACAAGCCCTTAACCTCGTACGAATTGCCCGCCACACCCGTCCTGTCAAATGATTATATATTTCCCAACTATCCTATCGACCCCTGTCAAAATCCTGTTATTTACCAAGTAAATGAAATCGTGTCACTGTATGATATATGTATAGATTCGTATGCTTGTTCCCAACAAGCCAAAGAGGATACCTTGAAATCCAAAAATCAGGATAATAGCTCGACTTCGCAAAAGGTTGTCTTGGAAGATTACAGTGTTTTTGTTTGCGAGGGGTTTGAGGGAGACATCCATTGCGCCTTGTACGACATGGCGGGGAAACTCATACAGCAATGTATTACTATGAACGGGAAACGTAATATGTTGGACAACACTACGGGTATTTATCTGCTTAAGGCAACTGATGCCATCGGGAACAGGGTTGTGAAAAAGGTATTCATTCCGTAACTGTCATGAACATACACCGCATCCTTCTCCTGCTTTTGATTCTTGCCTTTTACGGGTCGCTCTCATCCCAGCCCGAAGGTCGGGAATTCTGGTACACCTGCGGCACCAGGCCGCATTATGTGACGGAATCAGATTTGGCGGATTCATCGGATTCAGCCCTCGTTTACATTCTTGGACACCAAGCATGCACAGGATATGTTCAGAACCCGTTCACTTCCTTTTATGTCCCTTTTGAAGTACATCCCGATTCTTTGACAACGGTGTCCATCCCTGCAAACGAACTTTTTTTTGGTGAACTCCAAGAGTTGATCCCTGCTGGCCAGATATTGTCTGCGCCGCTTCAGGGGGGGACGGTTGTCATCCGTACCACTGATGATGTTCAAGTCTGGATTCAGTCGCCGAAGCTTGCCAGTAATCCTTTTGAATCGCATTATAACTTTCCAATTAAGATTCCGCTGTTTCCCTTAAATTTTTATTATAGTCATTACCATGTATCTCCTTCCAGTTTACTTTATGTGATTGCCCCTTCAGACAGTACGGAAGTGTTCTGGATTAACGACACGGTTATGCTACAAGCAGGAGAGGCAAGTTTCTTCTTTAATAACAGTGAGATGGTGGTGAATGAGAATGTTTTTTCAAATTGTAAAAGATTCATTCCTTATAAAGATGGTGGAGCAACTCAATGGCTGAACACATACAGTTTGCCTAATGAAAGCATCCATTTTGGCAGGGATTATCTTGTACGTGCTTTACATAACAATTTGTTCGAGTCAATGTATTCGTTATCTTCTACAGTGACAAATTTCACCAGTTATCCTTGGGTCGCAAGCAACCGCATAGCCACCTATCACAACAATTATACCGCTATGATTGGTGACCCACCAGACTCCGTCATCTACGCGTTCATCCGAACGTCCATTCCGGCCGAAGTCACGCATGACACTTATCATGTACCCGATTTTCAGATATATGACCCCATTCAAGGAGTGGTTCCTTACAATATGTTACAAACATACAACCAAACCCCAATCCACCCTACTGAGAGAATGGCCACTCACTGGGACTACCCCATCACAAAACACCCCTTTCCACTGACTATCCCGCACCCATATACCCCATACATAGATTTGACCATCTATGTCCATGAGAACGGGCTTTCCACCACAGCATTGAACGGTCAAAGTATCCCTGCCAGTGCCTTTGATTCCTTTCCTGGCACGAACGGGGAGTATTATTCCGCCCAGTTTGCTTGGTATGGTTACGACACTCTTCCAGACTATATCACCGTTGACAATCCTAATGGCTTTACTGGTTACATTCACGAAATCGGCTATTCTTATACAGATGATGTTCCCGAGTACTATCCCAGCTATATGGATTCCGTCTTGTGTGTTTATTATTTCATGGAAGGCTCCTCTCCTTACAACTATTTGGAATCCCTTTACCCCCACTCCAACCTCAGCGTTATTGACTCGGATTTAGTTCACCGCTGCCTCGGCGACACGCTCGCCCTCCTTGTGGAGCACAACCCCGCTTCGGTGCCCGTGGAGTGGATTGTCGATGGGGTCTCCCACCTTGGCGACGCCTACTTGTTCCTGCTCGCCGCCTTGGACACCTTCACTGTGCAGTGCATCCTCCACTACGACTGCCCCGACACCACCACGACGTTCGTGGCCGTGGTGCCGCCGCCGTTGCTCACCATCGCGCACGACACCACCGTGTGCCAGGGCGCGACCCTCTCGGTGGAGCAGCCCGCCGCCCTCTCCTACCTCTGGAGCAATGGGGCGGCCACCCCCTCCATCACGGTGGATTCCGCAGGGACGTTCCAGGTGTCCGTCACCAACATCGGGTGCCGCGCCGAGAGCGACAGCTTCCACGTGAGCCTCTATGGGCAGTCCGCTGTGGATTTCGGCAACGACAGCATCCTCTGCGAATTGGCCACGCTGCTGTTGGACGCCACGCAGCCGCACCCTGCGCAGTACTACTGGCAGGACGGGAGCACCAACACCACCTACACGGTATATGAGGACGGCGACTACTGGGTGGTCATCACGGACAACTGTCTTGGCGCGAGCGACACCATCAACATCAGCTACCTCAACGACTTCTCCGTAAACCTCGGTCCCGACACAACGCTGTGCGAGGGCAAGACACTGACGTTGAGCGCGGAAGCTCCCTACTGCGACTACCTGTGGCAGGACGGCAGCACGCAACCCACCTACTTGGTGCGCAGTCCGGGCAGCTACAGTGTGGAAGTCCGAAACAAGTGCTTCAGCCACTGGGATGCGGTGAACGTCAATTACGAGCATTGTGCGCAGGAACTCTACCTGCCCACGGCGTTCACCCCGAACCACGACGGCAAAAACGAGGTCTTCCTGCCCGTCTTCAGCTACCCGGACGAAATCGAAAGCTACCGCATGGAAATCTACAACCGCTGGGGTATGCTGGTGTTCCGCACGGAGGAGAAGACCTACGGCTGGGACGGCTCCAATGCGATGGAGGGTGTGTATGCGGTCGTCGTGCGGTACAAAACCCGCGGGGAGGCGGAGAAAACGGTGAAGGGGAATGTGACGGTGGTGCGATAAAGCGATGAAAGGCGATGTATGGCTTTTATACTTATCATTCATAATTCATAACTAAAGTTTCGCAAGCTCCGTTCATGTAGTTTTCAGGAAATTTTTTGTTGAACGTAGGAGATTCCGCCAGCTCCTATCGTCGCTGGCGGAATGGTGCATCACATACGTGGTCAAAAGGGGAAAAAGAAGGGCGGCGGCGGTGAGTTTTCGAATCACGGCACTTTTTCTCCCGCCGCCCTTCTTTTTCCCCCTCTCTCGCCCAGCAGTGCGCACCATTCCGCCGCGAACGCAGTGAGCGAGCGGAATCCCCCTACGGAAAATCACGAAAATACGCCATCTGCTGCAACGAAAAAAACTATCGAAACTTGAATTCATAATTCATAATTAAAAAACGTATCTTTGCGGCATCATTTAAAATCAACAGATTATGAAAAAGTTACACATCGCAATCGCTTTGGTTCTGTGGGGGTTCACGCAAATGCTTTCCGCCCAGACCCAAAGCATCTCAGGTCGTGACTTTTGGGTGATACTGCTTGACGATGAGGGATTATCTGACACCATTTTGTTTTATGCATTAAGCGACACCTTGTCCAATGGTACTGTTGACAATAATCATGACGGTTTCCATCTCAATTTCACAGTTGTTCCCGGTGAATTGACCATTCTGAAGATTCCAGCCTCAATGGTTCGTTATGGTGAATCTTCTTATTATAATATATCAAATAAGGGGGTAAGAATACAATCATCATCCAATATATTCTTGTATATGCAGAATATATGTACTATACCAGACACTATAGTACCATACAATTGGAGTAACGAGTGCGGACTTTACCAGTCTCCTTTAATGGTTACGCCTTATGTATCTGATAAAATTCCGCTGTTTCCCGTTTTAACAAATATACGGAACCGTTTCCCTGACTACGATGAAGATTGGTGGTTTTACCGCTGTAACGGTCAAGATGTAGGCGTTGATGGGACTGTCAACACTTTTGGATCCATACAATGTATTACTGCAATGGAAGACAGTACTATTCTGTATTTTACTTATTTTTCGAATTGGTCAACTTCTTTAGGTACTTATTCGGATTCCATATTGTTGAATAAAGAGCAGAGTATCGTTTTGTCTCCTTTTCCGATTTCTCTATTTTTAGGGAAAATGTTGAAATTTTCCACTAACTGTAAACCTGTAATTAGCACGACGGGAGCTGGTAGTATTGTTGACAGCTATGGTTCAGAATGGGGATTAAAAGGAGAATACACTCCATTTGCCAAATCTCATGCTTACCAGGGGTATGACTATTTGTGTAAAAAGCTGGAAAACAATCGGTTTGACAAAGGAATATTCCATTTGAAAATCTTTGAATGCGCTAATCCGCCATATAGTATATGGAATAACGACGTGGACAGGTACATGTACAATACGTTGATCCCTGCAATAGATATGGATTCATTCGCTAATCAGACGATTGATTACATCCACGGGTATCAAGAGGCTATAAGGAAATATTGCTTGTTGACAGGCGAGCATAGAGGACTTTGGGGCAGTCTCACATCATACGTGAGTGTTCCCTATACTTTTTTACGTTCTTCAACACCTGTTTTTTTTCATGATTTAAATGGACCGTATTATTTCATTTATAAGGAAAGTGCGCCCGGATACCCTATTTATGGTGTTCTTACGGATACCCTTGGGTGCTCCCGTCTGCTACGGAAAAATCCTTTCGTTACAGTACAACCTACCAACCGCATGGTTCAAGACTGGGTATATCCTACCACACGCAACAATATCAAACGGAAAAACGATATTGGGGACACTGTACTTTCGGAAATCGATACCTTATATGTGGACATGCAGATTTATGTGCATGAAAATGGGCTGCACACAACGTATTTTAACGGGCAACAGATTCCCGCATCAGCTTTCGACTCGTTTCCGATGACCAACGGCGACTACTATGTCACCCAGATGGCGTTCTACAACGAGGACATCCCCGAGATTATCCGCATCACCAACGAGAACGGTTTCTCGGCCTACGTGGATGAGTTCGGTTACAATGTGCTGCCTGCACCTCCAAATCACCCGGAGATAGACGATATCACCAAGGTTTACTACTACCATGCAGGAGCCTCAGGTTGTTTCTACACGAACTATCCAAGTGGAAGTATTAACATCGCCGAACACAACTTCGACACCGTCCACCGCTGTCTCGGCGACACGCTTGCCCTCCTTGTGGAGCACAACCCCGACTCGGTGCCCGTGGAGTGGGTTGTGGACGGGGTCTCCCACCTCGGCGATGGATATTCCTTCCTGCTGACCGCCTTGGACACCCTCACCGTGCAGTGTATCCTCCATTACGACTGTCCCGATACCACCACCACCTTCGTGGCTGTGGTGCCGCCGCCGCTGCTTACCATCGCGCACGACACCACCGTCTGCGCCGGCGCGACCCTCTCCGTGGAACAGCCCGCCGCCCTCTCCTACCTCTGGAGCAACGGAGCCGCCACACCCGCCATCACCGTGGATTCCGCAGGGACGTTCCAGGTATCTGTCACCAACATCGGGTGCCGCGCCGAGAGCAACAGCTTCCACGTGAGCCTCTACGGGCAGTCGGCGGTGGATTTCGGCGGCGACAGCGTCCTGTGCGAGTTGGCCACACTGCTGCTGGACGCCACCCAGCCGCACCCCGCGCAGTACTACTGGCAGGACGCCAGCACCAACACCACCTACACGGTGTATCAGGACGGCGAATACTGGGTTGTCATCACGGACAACTGCCTCGGGGCGAGCGACACGATCAACATCGGCTACCTCAACGACTTTACGGTCAACCTCGGTCCTGACACGACGCTTTGCGAGGGCAGAACCCTGACCCTCAGCGCGGAAGTTCCCTATTGCGACTATTTGTGGCAGGACGGGAGCACTCAGCCCACGTATCTGGTGCGCGGTCCGGGCAGCTACAGTGTGGAGGTGAGCAACAAGTGCTTCAGCCACTGGGATGCGGTGGACATCGACTACGAGCATTGTGCTCAGGAGCTATACCTGCCCAACGCCTTCACCCCTGGTCCGGACGCCCTGAACCCAGTCTTCCTGCCGATTTTCAGTTACCCCGACGAAATCGAGGAGTACCGGATGGAAATCTACAACCGCTGGGGCGGCTTGGTGTTCCGCACGGAGGAGAAGACCTACGGCTGGGACGGCTCCAATGCGATGGAGGGTGTGTATGCCGTGGTGATCCATTACAAGAGCCGCGGGGAGAAGGCGAAGACGGTGAAAGGAAGCGTGACGGTGGTGCGGTGAAACGTTGTAAGGGCGAATGATTATTCGCCTCTACGGATTGGGTTATCTGTCCTATTGCCTAAAAATTGTATCTTTGCCGCAATATCAAATATTCAAGAAATGAAAAAACTGTTTCTCTTTATCGCCCTGATTTTATGGGGCTTCACTCAAATGCTGACCGCCCAAAACGAAGAACTTGTGGGCGCGAACTGCACTTCCATCATGGTTGGTAAGAAAGCCTCCACCGATGGCTCCGTCATCACCTCGCACACCTGCGACAGTAAGTACCGCACGTGGGTGACCATCGAGCCGGCCGCTGACCACAAGCCCGGAACCATGCACAAAGTCTATAAAGGCACGATGCATACGGAAACGGCCAAGAGTATGGAGAACCTCGTGCTTGCCGGCGAGATTCCCGAGGCAGCGCACACTTACGCCTACATGAACACCGCTTACCCCTGTATGAATGAGCATCAGTTAGCTATGGGTGAAAGCACCTTTTCCGGTCCCGACACGCTGGTGAACGAAAATGCCATGTTTATGATTGAGGAGCTGCAACGTGTTGCTCTTCAGCGTTGTACGACCGCTCGCGAGGCCATCCTCCTGATTGGCGACTTGGTGAAACAGTATGGCTATGCCGACGGCGGCGAGTGCATCACCATTGCCGACAAGAACGAGGTGTGGCAGATGGAAATTCTTGGCGAAGGTCCCGACGTGATCGGCGGTATGTGGGTGGCACAGCGCGTGCCCGACGACGAGGTGGCCGTGAGCTGCAACGTGCCCCGCATCGGCAAACTCAACCGCAAAGACAAGAACAACTTCCTCTGCTCTGACAATATTGAGAAGGTGGCGAAAAAGTACGGACTTTGGGACGGCAAGGGCGACTTCCTCTGGTGGAAGGCCTTCAACGCCTCCTACGCCGAGGGCAAAAACCACAAGGAGCGCGAATGGTATATCTTCAACTACCTCGCCCCATCGCTAAACCTCGATCTCAATGCGGAGGAGCTGCCCTTCTCCGTGAAGCCCGAAAAGAAGGTGGATGTGCGCGATGTGATGGAGCTGTTCCGCGCCAATTACGAAGGTTCCGTGCTCGACCAAATCGGAAATCTCAAGATAGAAGTAAACCGCAAGGACAAGGACGGCAATCCGTACAAGGACACCATCATTTGTCCGAACGCCAACCCGTGGATGGACGGCAACGAGCGCGCCATGTATAATTTCTTGAACCCCGGCACCGTGACCTTCTACCGTGGCGTGGCCATGTCGTGGTGCTCCTACTCGTTCATCATGCAGTGCCGCGACTGGCTTCCCGACGAGGTGGGCGGTCTGTGCTGGTTCTCGGTGGAGAATCCCGGACAAAGCCCGCGTATCCCGATTTATGCCGGTGCCACAAAGATGCCTGCTGGTTTCGAGGTGTGCGGCCATTTCCGTTACAACGAGAACGCGGTGTTGTGGCATTACCGCAAGGCCAACAAATTGGCGCAAGTGCGCTGGGGCCGCACCAAGAAGATGATGACCGATAACATCATGCGTTACGAGGACAAGGCGTTTGAGGAGCTTCCTGCTTTGGAGAAGAAGGCGGTCAGCCTGCTGAACGACGGCAAGAAAGAGGAGGCCCAAAAGCTGCTCAACCAGTACAGTGCAGACTTCGCAGGCGCCACCCGCCAGACTTGGCAGGAGATGGAACACAAGATTTGGGAGATGTTCTGGACAGGGTTTTAGTAATGGTTATGGGTTATGGGTTATGGGTTATTGACATTGAAGCCGTAAAATGTTAAATATTAAAACAATATAAAATCATTTCAATATGGAAAATAAAAACAAACTTCCGATTATTATCGCGGCGTTGGTGGCCGTGGTTGTTTTGGCTGTCGTTTTGTTGGTTTGTAGTAGCAAATCTCACAAAATCAAGAATTTGGAAAAATTTACTGCTCAAGTGGAACAGGAATATCAAAACTATTCCCAAGCTGATTTGGAGAAGTCACAAGCCAAGTTCGAGAAATACGTCGCCAAAGTGGAGAAAAAGAAACTTACCGGTGATGAAACATCCCATGTGAACCAGCTGAAAGGGGAGTGCAAAGGTTATTTCGCACAGGCAAAAGCCCGTATGATCCTTCAAGATTTCAATGATGCTGTAGAGGAGGCTGGCGATGAGGTCAAAGGCGTTATCGAATCGCTGAAGTAAAGTCAAATTTTGATTCGGGAAAGCTGTCAATCAGTGCCTTAGTGTCTTTGTAGAAGAGGTTCAGCGCCACGGAATCCGCACCGTGGAGGTCATAGTATGCGCAGTTTTCCACAGCATGTTTAGCAGGAAGGATGTGGTATTGATATTTTCCTTGGCAGGTTCCTTTATAGACCCAATAGGGTAGGTATTCGTAATCCGTGATTTGTATCACCCCGTTGGTGTCGCGCACTAATTGGCATTTGACGATGATGCCACCATCCGTGTAGCGTTTGCGCTGGTTGGAGACAAAATTGCCCAACGAATAAGCCGTAATGCATTGTGCCACACCAAGTTCATTCCTGTTTTCCAACGTAATGGGCTGTACCACGTGCGGGTGACCGCCAATTACCATGTCGGCGCCGCACTCGTACATGTAGTTGGCGTAACCCTTTTGTTCTTTGTTCTGTTTCCGTTCATATTCGATGCCCCAGTGCGGCATCACCACGATGTAGTCGGCTTTCAGCTCACGGGCGCGTGCAATGTCACGGGCGATTTCGGTAGAATCCAACATGTTGACGATGAAAGGGTTCGGAGCGGGAATGCCATTCGTGCCATACGTGTAGTTCAGCACAGCGATACGGAAACCGTTCTTTTCCACAATGAGAGGATTTCGTTGGTTGAAATCCGTGCTGTCAAGGTAGGTGCCCACGTGCGGGATGCCCAGGCTGTCCATGACGTGGATGGTGCGGCGGATGCCTTTGGCTCCCTTATCGCAGGTGTGGTTGTTGGCGGTGAGGAAGACATCCACGCCCGCATCAAAGAGTTGCGACATCATCGCGTCAGGACAGGAAAACTGGGGGTAACCTGTGTATGGCGAACCCGCCAAAGGTACCTCCATGTTGGCGATGCAGAGGTCTGCGGAGGCGATGTAGGGTGCGAGGAACTGGTAGCACGACGCGTAGTCGTAGGTGCCGTCTTGCAGTCGTGCGGCATCCACTTGCGGGCTGTGCGACATCACATCTCCGATGAACATCAGAGTGAGGGTGTCTGGAACGGACTCGGACTGCACGACCTTCACCTGGGACTTCTCCGAAAAGAGCTGTAACAGCCAAGCTCCGTCGTTCGGTACAAACAAACTGTATATCAACAGGAACAATAATATTTTCATAAACTTGATTATTAGCACTTTGAGAATATCAATTAAAATGGCAAAAGTAAAAAAATTACCAAACAATGTACAAAAGAAGAGAAACCCCTCTGTAGAGACGTTTCCTGAAACGTCTCAGAAGACGTTAGTAAGAGACGTCTCAGGAAACGTCTCTACACCGAAATGTAACTTTTTATACAAAAATTCGTATTATCACAATAATTTTTATATTTTTGCAAGTTTGTAAAAAGAAGAAATAAAATGGGATTGTTTTCATTGTTTACCAGAGAGATAGCCATCGACTTGGGTACTGCCAACACTGTTATTCTACACGATAACAAGGTGGTGGTGGACGAGCCTTCCATTATAGCCATCGACTCGCGTACAAAGTCCGTTGTTGCGGTCGGTAAAAAGGCACTGATGATGGAGGGTAAGACCTCCGGCGAGATTTACACAGTTCGCCCTTTGCGCAACGGCGTGATTGCCGACTTCCAACCCACGGAGCTGATGCTGCGTGAGTTCATCAAAATGACCAACACAAAACACTCTTTAATCACTCCGGCCATGAAAATGGTCATCTGCATCCCTTCGGGCATCACCGAGGTGGAGGAGCGCGCCGTGCGTGAGTCTGCAGAGCAGGCCGGTGCCAAGGAAGTACGTTTGATCTATGAACCGATGGCCGCCGCTATCGGTAGCGGTATCGATGTTTTGGATGCCAACGGCAACATGATTATTGATATTGGCGGCGGCACCAGCGAGGTGGCCGTTATAGCCTTAGGTTCTATCGCGTCAAAGAAGTCTGTACAGGTGGCCGGCGACCGCCTCAACACCGATATTAAAGAGTTCATGCGCCGCGAACACAACCTCGACATCGGTATTCCGACTGCCGAGCAAATTAAAATCAACGTAGGTGCGGCCGTCACGCATCTCGACAACCCGCCTGCCGACTACGAGGTTTACGGTCGTGACTTGGTACACGGCATTCCGCGCAGTATCATGATCAACTACCAGGAAATAGCCACCGCCCTCAACAACTCCATCAATTCCATTGAGGATGCGGTGATGCAGGCACTGAATGTGACACCGCCCGAGTTGTCCGCCGATATTTTCAAAACCGGCATTTACCTTGCCGGTGGCGGTTCACTCTTGCGCGGTCTTGACAAGCGTATCAACAAAATCACGCAGTTGCCTGTGCATGTGGTGGAGGATCCGTTGCGCGCCGTTGCCCGTGGCACCGCTATCGCTCTCAAGAATTTGGACAAATTCGAATCACTAACCAAGTCCTAAACGAATATATGACGATTGGTTTTCCCCCATATTGTAGAGACGCAAAATTTTGCGTCTCTACGGGTTTTCTGAGAGGTCTCTTTTTGTTGATTTTCAGTATTATAGCAACTTCCTTCACCTCATGGGCGCAAACGGAGAGCACTCACTTTTTTCCCTTTTGCCCCTCTTCTCCAATTGTAAAAGACCATCAGGGCAACACTTACCGGACTGTGCAGATTGGCACACAATGTTGGATGGCGGAGAACATGCGTTGTACAACCTCACCGACGGGCAAACATTGGCGTGTGAACCCGACTTTTTCCGCCACACAGCCGGAATTTGCCGCATATTACGCAATCCCGAGTGACAGCAGGTTCGGAATGCTATACAATTGGACAGCAGCTTTGGATTTATCCGGCCATCATAACAGCCCCAAAGCGTTGCCAAAACCGGTTCGAGGAATCTGTCCCGAGGGCTGGCACTTACCCGACAACAGCGAATGGGAGAAACTCTTCCAAACTTTGGGTGGCCATCCCGTCGCCGGGGAAATGATGAAAGCGTTCACGCAACTTTGGGATCCCTATGACACGAAACCGAAGGCGGTTGCCGGCTTTGACGCTACCCCCACAGGCGATTACACCGAAACCGGCTATCATCATGCCGGACAGCAAACCGCTTTCTGGAGCGCTGACAATTTCAGCCGAATCGAAGCTTGGTGCTGCACTGTCTATGACTTTAAGACCGAAGGCTATAACTATTTGAATTATAAATGTTATGGGCTTTCGGTACGGTGCGTAAAGGACGAGGGGACGATGAAAAGCGATGAAAGGCGATGAAAAAAGTAGTATTATTCAGCATATTACTGATTAGTGTTTTCTTCATAAACGCTCAAAATTTTACCATCCGACAGAACACGATAAGCAAACTCTCCATAGAGTTTACCACGCCCAAACTGCAAAACAGCGTGGTGAACGTCGGAGACGCCCACTATACTTCCCTCTCTATGGACGGCTACGACAACTCCACGAAAGTGGGGTTCCCATCATTGCCGGAACTCACCAAGCTGATTGAGATTCCCTTGTGCGACGAGGTCAACGTCCGGATTGTGTCGGCGGACTACGAGGAATACGATGTCGCCGCCTTGAATGTACTTTATCCCGTGATGCCCAGCCAAGAGAGCTGTTCCAAGTCCGATACGGGAAAACGTCCCTTCAAAAAGAACGAAGCTGTCTATCGCACCGATGCGTTCTACACCTCGCAGCCGGAGGTGGTCACTGCCCGCAAGATCGGCACCATGCGTGACGTGAACATGGCCAGTGTGGTGGTGAGTCCCGTGGCCTACAACCCCGTCACGGACAAGATCCGGGTCTATAGCCGTATCGAGGTGGAGATCACCTACGGGAATGCCAACATCCCGGCCACCTTGGAGATGAAGGACAAGTACTACAGCCCGTTGTTCCACGCCGCCAAGGAGGCCGTCATCAACCCGATGAACACGCGCAACGAGTTCAACATCACCCCCGTCAAGTATCTGATCATTGCCCACGATATGTTTGCCAACAACGAGCAACTGATGGCTTTCGTCAACTGGAAAAAGCGTATCGGCTACCTTGTGGAAGTCGCTTACACGAGCACCACCGGCACCACGACCACGGCCATCAGGAACTATATCCTGTCCGAGTACACCAATGCCACGGCCGCGAACCCGGCGCCCACCTTTGTCCTGCTCGTCGGCGATGTGGAACAGATACCCGCTTTCACGGGCACTCAGAACCACAAGACAGACTTGCACTATGCCACTTGGACCAGCAGCGACCATCTGCCGGACTGCTACTACGGTCGTTTCTCGGCCCAGAACATCAACCAACTGCTTCCGCAAATTGAGAAGACATTGATGTACGAGCAATATACGATGCCGGATCCGTCCTATCTGGGCAAGGCCGTGTTGATTGCCGGCAACGACGATATGTGGGCCCCTACCCATCTCAACGGTCAGATCAACTATATTTTTAACAACTACATCAACACCACTACCGCCACGCACAACTACACCACGGTGTACAAGCATTTGTATGACTGCTCCGGCCAGGCTTCGATCATCCGCCAGGAGATCAGCTCCGGATGTGGTTGGATCAACTACACGGCACACGGTTCTGGATACGGCTGGAACGAGCCCGCGGTCACCTGTGACCACGTGCCATATATGAACAATGCCGACAAATACGGTTTTATGATCGGGAACTGCTGTCTGTCCTGCACCTTTGGAAACCCTGAGTGTTTTGCCGAAATGCTCTTGCGTGTCCCCGACAAAGGAGCTGTCGGCTATATCGGTGGTTCGGACATCACTTATTGGGATGAGGACTTTTACTGGTCTGTCGGCTTCCGCAGCACCATTGATTCCACCCCGACGTACAACGCCAACCATCTGGGCGCCTACGACAGAATCTTCCACACGCACGGCGAGAATCACGACGCCTGGGTCACCAGCATAGCGGGCTACATGACTGCAGGAGACCTGGCGGTGGAAGGCTCAAGCTCAGACCTGAAGCTTTACTACTGGGAGGTTTACCACCTGATGGGCGACCCTTCCCTGAAACCCTATATGGGTATTCCTTCCAACTTGAGCGTCAACTCCGATGAATTTCTCTTGGTGGGCAGCACCAGCTATGACGTACAAACAGTTCCCTATGCCTACGTGGCCCTGACTCATAACAACGAGCTGATAGCAGCAGCCTTCACGGATGCCTTTGGTTATGCCAACCTCACTTTCAGTGCTGTCAACATCACGGGGAATTATGAGTTGGCGGTTTCGGCGCAAAACCACATACAATTTTTCAAGACCGTGCAGGTCATTGCCCCGACAGGACCCTTTGTGGCCGTCTCTTCTTGCTCCTTGTCCGAGTTCAGCATTCCGCAACCAGGCTCCACTGTTTATATGGATGTGGCCTTGACTAACTACGGTGTAGCCACAGCCTCCAATGTAACCACCACGCTCAGCAGCAGCTATCCGGGCGTCGTCATTCCTCAAAACAGCGTGAGCGACAACAGCATCGCTGCAGACGCCACAAGCACGCACAACAACGCTTTCACCATCGTGTTGCCTGCGGATGCCCAGGATGGCGACGAGATTCCTTTTGTCATTACTACCACCTTCGGCAATGAGACCACCACCAAGTATTTCACGATAATGGTTGTGACTCCGATATTTTCCATTGCGAATGTGGCCCTTCAGAACACGAATGGCACTACATCATTCGCTCCAGGTGACATGGCCAATGTGACAGTAACCTACGCCAACATCGGCCATTGCCCACTGACCAATGCCGCTCTGCACCTCACCAGCCATTACAGCTTGGTGACCGTGAACACCCCAGCCCAGAATATCTCGGTATTGCCTGCTGGCAACTCTGCAACTGCCCAGTATCAAGTGTCAATCGGTGCCTCTGTTCCGGACATGACAACTGTACCGCTCTACGTGAAATGTGTGGTAGGCCAGGACATCATCGTGGACACCATCTACTTGACTGTTGGTACTGTTATGGAAACCTTCGAGACAGGTAATCTGACCGCTTTCCCATGGCAAATCAACAATAACCCTTGGTTTGTTACCAATGAGCAAGCCTACGCCGGCAACTACTGCATCCGTTCCAAACAGGACTTGGCCGACAACGACCAATCTGAATTCTTCATCACGGTCAACTGCTCCCCCTCTGCGAACATCTCCTATTTCCGTAAAGTCTCTTCTGAGGATGGCTATGACTTCTTCAAATTTTATATTGACAATACAGAGATGGATAGCCAAACGGGTTCCACCGATTGGTCACAGGCTTCTTTTCCGGTCAATTCAGGCACGCACACCTTCAGATTTAGCTATCGGAAGGACTCTGGTGTCATCGATGGCAGCGACTGCGCTTGGGTGGACAACATTGTACTCCCCGGCATGGGTACCCTATGTGTGGAAGACATGGACGACAATGTGGGTGTCGCGACCCGCGACGAGATACTTTCCAGTGTGTTTCCTAACCCTACCACGGGCATACTCCATGTTCAATGCTCCGAACCAGTACAGCAAATCGTGATCTACGACTTGAGCGGTCGCCAAGTCATAAGCTATAATGGACAGAACGAGCAACTGAGTACCCTTAACGTCAACAACCTGACCAGCGGACTATACTTTATCCGCATCCTCACCACTGATCAGCATTTTTCCGTTTCCAAGTTCATCAAACAATAGCTATGGCGCGGAAAAGTGAAATACTGCGTCACCGGCTCTAAGGTGTATTCTTGCAGATTGAAAAATGAGGGCTGTCTCCATTTCTCGCGTCTGCGAGACGCAGTCGCCTACATTGACATCCCATATTCTTAATTACTAATCACTGACCCCTGAATCCTGAATCCTGACCCCTAACCCCTGAAACCTAAAACCTAATCACTAATCCCTGACCCTTGACCCCTGAATCCTGAATCCTGAATCCTGACCCCTAACCCCTGAAACCTAAAACCTAATCACTAATCCCTGACCCCTGACCCCTGATCACTGGAATTACAGTCTTTGCGAAATTCTCGGCAGAATCTCATTCTTCCAGCTGGCAAAAGTGCCGTCCGCAATGTGTTTGCGGGCGGTTTTTACTAAGTCGAGATAGAAATGCAGGTTGTGGATGCTGCCAATCATGGGACCTAAAATCTCGTCAGAGACATACAGGTGGCGCAAGTAGGCGCGGGTGTACTCGCGGTCGGCGAACAGGTCGCTGTTGGCGTCTATCGGGGTGAAGTCGTTTTTCCATTTCTCGTTGCGCATGTTCATGATGCCGTCCCAGGTGAAAATCATGCCGTTGCGGCCGTTGCGGGTGGGCATCACACAGTCGAACATATCCACACCCATGGAAATGCCCTCGATGATGTTGGCGGGAGTGCCTACGCCCATCAGGTAGCGGGGCTTGTCCTTGGGTAGCAGCTGGCAGCATAACTCCGTGATTTCGTACATCAGGTCGGTGGGCTCGCCTACCGATACACCGCCAATGGCGTTGCCCTCACGTTTCATAGAGCTGATGAACTCGGCCGAGCGTTTGCGAAGTTCGGGAAACACACTGCCTTGTACAATGGGAAACAACGTCTGCGAATAGCCGTATTTCGGCTCGGTCTCGTCGAAATGCTTGCAGCAGCGCTCTAACCAGCCGTGGGTTATTTTCATTGACTGCTCAGCGTAGTCGAAGTCGCAAGGGTAGGGGGTGCACTCGTCAAACGACATCACAATGTCAGCGCCGATAGTGCGCTCTATGTCAATGACTTTCTCGGGACTAAACAGGTGCCTTGAGCCGTCAATATGCGATTGGAACCACACTCCTTCCTCGGCGTTGATTTTGCGGCGTGCACTCAACGAAAACACTTGATAGCCACCGCTGTCGGTCAGTATGGGGCGGTCCCAGCCGTTGAAACGGTGCAGTCCGCCGGCGTTTTCCAATACCTCCAATCCGGGACGCAAGTACAGGTGGTAGGTATTGCCGAGAATGATCTGGGCTTTGATATCTTCACGCACATCCTTGATGTGTACGGCTTTGACGGCGCCTACTGTGCCTACAGGCATGAAAATCGGGGTCTCAATGTCGCCATGGTCGGTGTGAATCAATCCTGCTCTGGCAGAGCTTTTCGGGTCGGTATGTTGAATTATAAACTGCATTTTGTTAGTATTTTTCGGCAAAAATACATCAAAAATCCTAAACTTTAAAATATTTTTGTATTTAATATTAACATCACTATATGGCAACTGTCTTACCTTTAAACCTGCCCCTTATTTTCCTGATATGCTTTTCTGTAACAGCATTTTCCCTCTTGTTGTATTATGGAATAATCTTTGCCCGTTTTGCGTTTCATAAGCCCAAAAAGATTAAGGATTACCGTCAGGATCCCATTTCAATCGTCATAACTTCGTGCGATCAGGCGCATCATCTCAGCAGAACTCTTCCTGCCATACTTACGCAACAATACAATGACTATGAAGTTATCGTGGTGAGTGACAACTCTCATGATGAGACGGCACAGGTGGTCGAGGACTATCAGAAACAGTATCCCCATCTGGTTTTTGTTGACCTGAACTCTTCTGTCACAACTATTAAGGGGAAAAAATTTCCTCTTTCAATAGGTATTAAGGAGGCGAAACACAAGCTGATAGTGCTGACAGATGCCAATTGTATGCCGGCATCGCCTTATTGGCTCCAGAATATGGCCAAGCATTTTGTGAATGGCAAGCAAATCGTATTGGGTTATTGTTCGTACGAAAAACAGAAAGGGCTCTTTAATAAGCTGTTACGTTTTGATTCTTTGCAAACGGCAATCCAGTATTTTTCGTATTCCCTGGCCAAGATGACCTATATGGGAAGGGGACAGAACCTGGCTTATACCAAAGACCTGTTCATGAAACAACGTGGTTTTGCCTCCCATAATCACATCGCGTATGGTGATGATGACATCTTTATCGGTCGTGCTGCTACTGATAAAAATGTTGATATAGAATATTTTAGCGAGTCTTATACCATTGCCCGGCCAAAGGTGAACTTCCGCCGCTGGTTCAAGGAAAAGAAAGGATATCTGAGCACTCGTCCGTTTTACAAGCCGGGAGTGCGTTTCCTTTTGGGAACCTATAGTCTGATGAACCTTCTTTTCTTTGTCTTTTTGGGCTTGAGTATCGGATTTTCAGTGAGAATTTTGCCCTTCCTCATCGCCACATTGTCGGTGTTCGCCTTCAAAACTTTGTGCCAGTATCTCATTTTTGGCTTCTCCGCCGCAAAACTGAAAGAAAAAGACATCATACCGCATATATTCTTTATCGACATACTCTATTCGCTAATCAGTATCTTCCTCTATATCGCCGCCAAATTTTCCCGCCGAAGCTAGAACAATTGACAATTGATAATTGACAGTTGACAATTAAAGTAGAAATGATGTATAAGTCACTACCCCGGCCTTCGGCCACCCCTTCTAATAGAAGGGGAATTTAAATCTGAATTGTGAATTGTGAATTATGAATTATGAATTATGAATTCTCCCTCCTATTCACTATCCCCTAATCACTAACCCCTGTAATCTGAAACCTAACCCCTATAAAAATGAACACCCCCTTCTTTTTAATCGCTGGCCCTTGTGTGGTGGAAGGAGAAGAAATCACTCTCCTGATCGCTCGCGAAATCAAAAAAATATGCGTGGAACTTGAAATTCCTTACTATTTCAAGGCTTCCTATAAAAAAGCGAACCGTTCTTCGCTGCATTCGTTCACAGGAATTGGCAATGAGCAGGCTTTAGCGGTGCTGGCAAAGGTAAAAGCGGATTTAGACCTGCCAATAGTGACAGATATTCACACGGAGCAGGAGGCTGCATGGGCGGCCCAGGTGGCCGATGTGCTGCAGATACCGGCATTCCTCTGTCGGCAGACAGATTTGCTGGTGGCAGCTGCAAAAACAGGCAAAATTATAAATATTAAGAAGGGACAGTTTATGTCGCCCGAGGCTATGCGCTTTGCCGTGGAGAAAGTGCGTGAGGCAGGCAACCAGCAGGTGCTGATTACGGAACGTGGTACCACCTTCGGCTATACCGATTTGGTAGTGGATTTCAGGGGAATCAAAGAGATGAAGAAAAATGGCTGTCCCGTGGTCTTCGATGCCACCCATTCCTTGCAGCAACCTAACCAACCCAAGGGCGTGACTGGTGGCCGTCCGGATTTGATTGAGACTATGGCCAAGGCCGCTGTCGCTGTCGGCTTTGATGGCCTCTTCCTTGAAACCCATCCCAATCCCGCCAAAGCCCTGTCTGATGGCGCCAATATGCTGCCCTTAGACCAGTTGCACGACCTGCTGGTGAAATTGCTTCGTATTAGGCAGGCACTGTAGGTGCCAGTGGTCAGGTGTTAGGTGTTAGGTGTTAGTGGTTAGGTGTTAGTGGTTAGGTGTTAGTGGTCAGTGGTCAGTGGTCAGTGGTCAGTGGTCAGGTGTTAGTGGTTAGTGGTTAGTGGTTAGTGGTTAGGTAGCCCTGATATTGAATTGTAATTTTCAGTTTTCAGTTTTCAGTTACTAACCCCTAAAGTCTATTTAAAGCAAAACGCAATATACAATTGCTTGTATATTGCGCAACACAAAAATATGAAAAAAAACCAATCAACCCTTATAATTGGTTCACCTTTTTCATTAAACCGGATTTCAAGTTGGCGGCTTTGTTCTTGTGAATAATGCCTTTCTTTGCCAATTTGTCAATCAAAGAAACTACTAAAGGCAGTCTCTTCTGAGCTTCAGCTTTGTCTGAAACTAATCTCATGTCTCTGATAGAATTACGCATGGTCTTGGCGTAATATCTGTTTTCCAATCTTTTTCTGTTGTTAGCTCTGATTCTTTTTAATGCTGACTTGTGATTTGCCATTTCTTATCTTTCTTTGTTGTTTTTATTCTTTTCAAAATCGGGTTGCAAAAATACAAAAAAATATAATATAAGCAATAACTTGAATAAAATTTTGTTGAATTGTTGTTTTTGGATGTATTATGTTGATATAGAGTGTTTTGTATTTTTCTTTTTCGATGGTGCCCATAACAAAATACGGCAAACTACTGAATCATGGACCCGGTAAAGGTAATTTGCTCGCTTATTTTTGTCTGGAAAAATGCCTTTCCTTTATCGCTGACAGCTGCTCGTCAGTCATCCCATAGTTCTTTTTACCCTCTTCCAGACATTGGCCGAAATGCTCACTGTCGTTCATGGCGTGATAACATTCCAATTTGCTGAACCACAAATCCCAAAGCGGTGGCAAAAATTCTGCCGCTGTCTCATAACAGCCCAATGCCGTATCATATTGTTTGGCATAGAAGTTGGTCTTGCCGAAAATCAACAAAAATATGGGGTCGTCTCCAGCATAGTCAATCAGTTGGTTTATGATGCTGTCGTTGGCTTCCACCATACCTTCATTGAGGTAAAACAACATCTGGTGCAGTAAGAGCATACGATTGTCCAATCCTTTTACCTTCAGTTGATTGAGCGAGTCAATATATTGTGCCTTTGGACAGGTTTGATAGAGATTGGCGATGTAAAGCTGCCAAAAATACGACAGTTCATCCAGTTCAGCCTCATGTTGGTGTAATTGCCGCATGGCTTCCTTGTATTTGCCTTCGTCTCCGAGTTCTTTGATATGTTTGAGTGTGGAGGTGGTGCCTTCAGGATTGGTCTTATACAGCACGTTAAGCAAGACATTTTCCCGAATGATGTCTGAAAACTGTCGGCCTGTGTTGTAGATAAAACCATCTTTGATGGCCAATAGTCCTCCTAGTGTATCCACTTTATAGTCTATAAAGTTAAGAATGAAGTCGTTGTATGTCCTGAACACAATATGGTGACTACTGTCTTTCCCATCCATATAATAGCGCACGAATTTGAAATCACCGCCATTGTCCACCACTTGTACCGCCTCGTCTCCTGTGTGAAAATTGCTCTCAAAGTACTCTTGCCCAAAATCCGCATCCAGACTGCTGTTGACAATAGAGTTGTCACGGATGAGCGATTTCAGGTACTCTTTGTCGAAGGCGTTGTTGTACACGTCGGGGTTGCCGTTCAGTACGCTTTGTTCTATTCTCAAGGCAAAATCTGTAACCGTATTCTCATCTGCGATAATAGCGTCTTCTGCCTCTTTCTTTGAGGAAGAACAGGCTGCCAGCAGGATGACAAGGCTGACAAACAGGACTGATTTCACTTTCATGGTTTTCCGTATATTAATGTGGACATCTGGTCTGGAATAAGTATTTCATTGGCGGCGTGAAGCAGCTCTTCCGCGGTGACTGCATTCAGCTTCTCAATGGATTCCTCGGTGCTTTCCACCTCGTCGAAAAAGAGGGCGGTGCGGCCCAAGGCTATCATTTCATTGAGTTTGGCTTCGTTGGCAATGGCAAGCTGTCCCAAGAATTGTTTCTTGGCATAATGTAGCTGCATGGTGCCCAACTTATTCTGACACAATTTTTTAAGTTCTTTATAACTCAAGTTGACACATTGCTCGATGGTGTCGTGCTCGCAGCCGATATAGATGGTAAATAAACCGGTGTCTGAAAAAGGGGAGTATAAAGCTTCCACCCCGTAGGCCAAGCCCTTGCTTTCACGGATGGCCATGTTCAGGCGTGTGTTCATGCCCGGACCTCCTAAAATATTGGTGAGCAACTGGAAAGCTGTCCGCTCCTCACGGGTGATGGCGTAGGCGATGTTGCCCATCATGATGTGGGATTGGTTGCTGTGTTTGTTGATTCTCTGATGTTGAGGATGATAGTTGTTGAAAGCGGTTCTGGGAGTTGGGGCGTCAATTAATTGTACATCAGCAAAATAACGTTCGCAAAGTTGCAATAGTTTTTTTGCGGAGATATTTCCTGCAGAGGCTAAGACAAGATTGTTTTGCGCGTAATTTTTCCGGATGAAATTCAGAATATCCTCGCGCTTGAAATGCTTCACATCTTTGCGCGTGCCCAAGATATTGCGCCCCATAGGATGATTTTGGAACACCAGGGTCTCGAAATCATCCACGATCAGTTCGGCAGGGGTATCTTTGTAGTAGTTGATTTCCTCAATGACCACATCTTTCTCTTTCTCAAGCTCTTGCTCGGGGAAAGTGGAGTGACTGAAAATATCGGCCAGCAGTTCCACTGCCCGTGGATAGTCGGGCGAGAGGAAGGAGGCGTGGAAATAGGTCTCCTCTTTGGAGGTGCTGGCATTCAGGTCGCCACCCACATCCTCCATGCGTCGGATAACCTGATGGGCGCTGCGTTTCTGGGTGCCTTTGAAGATGGTATGCTCCACAAAGTGCGCGATGCCCATTTTGTCAGGATCTTCGTCGCGTGTTCCGGCATTCACCAATATGCCGAAATGGGATATTGGCGAATTTATCTCTTTATGTATAAGTCGAATGCCGTTTTTTAACAGCAGAATAGGTTGCGGCATGAGAGCAAAATGCTTTAGAATTTGATGTCGGAAAGCAGTTCTTTGATGGGCACGCGTTTCTGCTCCATGCTGTCGCGCTCACGGATGGTGACGGTATTGTCTTCCATCGTCTGGTTGTCGATGGTGATACAATAAGGTGTACCGATGGCGTCCTGGCGGCGGTAGCGGCGGCCGATGGCGTCTTTCTCGTCGTACTGGCACATCATGTAAGGTTTCAGCATATCCATGACCTCACGGGCTTTTTCGGGCAGACCATCTTTCTTCACCAATGGTAAAACAGCCGCCTTGATAGGAGCCAATTTGGCGGGCAGACGCAACACCACACGGGTAGAACCGTCTTCCAGCTTTTCTTCCGTGTAGGCGTGGCTGAAAACGGCCAAGAACATACGATCGACACCAATAGAAGTCTCGATGACGTAAGGTACATAGCTTTCGTTGGTCTCGGGGTCGAAGAAACGGAGTTTCTTGCCGGAGTATTTCTCATGCTGGCTGAGGTCGAAGTCGGTACGGGAGTGAATACCTTCCAGTTCCTTGAAGCCGAAGGGGAACTTGAATTCGATGTCGGTAGCGGCATTGGCGTAATGAGCCAGCTTTTCGTGGTCGTGGAAACGGTAGTTTTCGGGAGCGATGCCCAAATCCTGATGCCATTTGATACGGGTTTGTTTCCAGTAGTCGAACCATTTGAGTTCTTCACCCGGGCGGACAAAGAACTGCATTTCCATCTGCTCGAACTCTCTCATTCTGAAGATGAACTGGCGGGCGACAATCTCGTTACGGAAGGCCTTGCCAATCTGGGCGATGCCAAACGGAATCTTCATTCTTCCGGTCTTATAGACATTCAGGAAGTTGACAAAGATACCCTGGGCAGTTTCGGGACGCAGATAGATGGTGTCGGCACCCTCGGCCACAGAGCCCATCTGGGTGGCGAACATCAGGTTGAACTGGCGCACGTCGGTCCAGTTTTTGGTGCCGGAAATCGGGCATACAATACCTAATTCCTCAATCAGCGCCTTCAAGCCAGCTAAATCGGTTCTGTTCATCAAGTCGGCATAACGGGCAGTGATATCGTCAATCTTCTGCTGATATTCCACCACACGCTGGTTGGTCTTGCGGTACAGGTCCTCATCGAAGTTCTCAAAGCGTTTCTTGGCTTTCTCAACTTCTTTGTTGATTTTATCCTCAATTTTCTGGATGTGGTCTTCAATCAGCACATCAGCGCGGTATCTCTTCTTGGAGTCCTTGTTGTCGATGAGCGGGTCGTTGAAAGCATCCACGTGGCCGGAAGCTTTCCAGATAGTGGGGTGCATGAAGATGGCGCTGTCGATACCGACAATGTTCTCGTGGTATTGCACCATGGCTTTCCACCAATATTGTTTGATATTGTTTTTGAGCTCGACGCCGTATTCACCATAGTCGTAAACTGCGCTGAGGCCATCATATATTTCGCTGGACGGGAAAATGAAACCGTATTCTTTTGCGTGAGAAATGATTTGTTTGAAAAGTTCTTCGTTGTTTGCCATGATTATTCAAATATTATAGATACTTGTAATGTTTTTGATTTTACAGAAGTGATATTGCTGGTATAAATATGGTTTTCGGGTACCAAAAGGTTCAACATGCCGAAGCCCATTTTGACCTCAGTGGTCAGCTTGAAATAAGTGCAATAAAAGTCCAGACCAAAGCCGACCTGCCCTTGCAAATCGTTTTTGTTGAGCTTGACCAGCATCTCATTGGGGCGTTTGGATTGCTTCTTCTGGTTGGAAATCAAGTCCAGGCTGTATTGTACACCACCGATAACATAAATGCGGACATTGTGCATCCTGGACGATTTGATTTTGAATAGCAGGGGCAAATCCAAGTAAACGGATTCCACTCGCCGCTGTTTGTCATTTTCTCTTACGTGGTTGGCAAATTCATAATTAAGCACACGCTCTCCGAAAGAGAGACCTGGAATGAAACGCAAATCGAAATACTTCCAGATTCGCAAATCGGTGACAATTCCCAAGCTGAAGCCGCTGACCGCCTTGGTGTTGATGACTAAGAGGGAGTCGCTTTGTGGATAGTAGGCATTGTTTTTCAGGTTGAAATCAAAAAGATTATAACCGATGCTGAATCCGAAATGGAAAAGTTTCTTGTCGTATTTCTGCAGGTTAGGCACTCCGAAGCCGCCTTTCTGCGGGAAAGCGCTCATGCTGATGGTCACCAGCAAGAACAGGATTAGTAGTTTTCTGTATATGTTTTTTCTTTGCGGCATGTCGTTTTTTTATTTTTGCATTTTTGCTGCTGTCGCTTTTAAACTGAATTCACAGCCGCAATATTGTTGATTGTAGAAATTATTTTCTTTCAGCAGCTGGTTTGTGCGTTCCTGC
>JAEEGG010006757.1_pt1 | contig 26790 bp, 21 predicted proteins | sample 9134161 | NCBI WGS metagenome assembly JAEEGG01 (sample SAMN16246543, study PRJNA631951) | gut metagenome | biome: gut microbiome; feature: rumen; material: CR-attached | host: Bos | place: Iran: Karaj | collected 2018-10 | reverse complement strand
TATTTCCTTGATGTCGCCCACGTGTCTCTCACCCATCTCGCAGACGAAGATCTCGTGCGACGGGCGGAGCTGCTCACGGATGGTCCGTACGACGCCCATGGGGGTATTAAAGCTTTCCGGCGTAACGAGCACGTCGTACTTCGCGGAAAGCAGAGTCTTCAGATAAAACTTGACGCTTGTCTTGCCGTAGCTTCCGGTGACGCCGATAATCGTGAGGCGGTCTCCCATTTCCTTAAGGCGACGCCTTGCATCATTGATGTAATGATTGCCGACGGCTTTCTCGGCAGGCTTCATCAGGAAGTTTGTGAGTACGAGAAGAATCCACTGCAGGCTCACGGTAAGCACCAGCCCGGCGCTCAGATAATCAAAGCCGAGTACCAGCCAGGCGACAACCGGAAGGATTGCCGAGACGATGACGTGCGCCGCAAGCATACGCTTCACACGCGCCGTGTACACGAGCTTCTTCTTCGCTTTGGTGCGGCGCATCAGGTTGTAGATCAGAATCAGAAGGAGCAGATAAACGGCGCATACGATGTCCGCCCAAAGGTCGGTGAAGATGCAACGCAGCACGCCGGGAATCACGCCGGCCATCAGAAGCCACTGACGGTTCCAGGTCCGAAGCGTCCGCTTCAGGTGTTCTACGTTTTTATAGCCGTTCAGCTGCAGCATATGCAGGTTGTAGCGCATGGTCAGAAACCACGCGGCAAGCGTAAGCACAGCTATTCCGATTGTTCGATAAAGCATCATAAATCTGCCTCGTAAAGTTTTATTCGGCGCTGCCCGCCCAGGGCCTCCGCATACTATTCAGATTGCCTAAGGCTTCAGGTAGGACTTCATCACGTTCCGGAATACTGCCGGCTGGTCAAGGAAGCTGTAATGTCCCGCCGGTGACAGTACGACAAGCCCGTTGTTCGGAATTTTCGCTTCCATGAGCTTTGCGTCCGAAAGCGGCGTCGCGGTGTCATTATCGCCCCAGATTAGGAGCACTTCCTGTTTGATTCCTGGGAGCAGGTCGGTCAGATCCTCGTTAATGGATTTCACCATGCACTCACGCATCCTCGGTGTTGCATTCCGGTAATCCGCCGAGCCCTGTTTTGACTTCCAGTCGTCAATCAGTTCCGGGAACATCGCGTGAACCGGTTTCCACAGAAGGATCTTCTTCAGGATCTTGTAACGACGCTGCTTGCGCTTCTGCTTCTTCGTAAGCTTTGCGCGGATGCCCGCCGCGTCAACCAGAATGATATTCGTAATCGTAAACGGGAGATTCTCCCGGTTTGCAAGCTTGATGATGATACGGCCTCCGAAGGAGTGCCCGAGAAGCGTTGCCTCGCGGATTCCGAGCGCCTCCATGAAAGCGACGAAGAAATCGGTAAATTCGTCGACGCCCCAGCTCTCCCGCGGCTCATCCGAACCGCCGAAGCCGGGCAGATCAAACTGCACGACGCGCATGCCCGAATTCACGCAGGCGGCAACCGAATCATACACTTCAAGCTTCGTTCCCCATCCCTGAAGGATCACGAGCGTCCGATCGCCCTCGCCGGAAATCTTATAGTTTATGTTGTATCCCTGAACCGTAGTCTTCATGCCTGTTCTCTTGCTTTCCTGTGCTTCGGAGTCTGTCGTTTCCCTGCTTCCAACGCCCTCAGAACCTGTCGTTTCCCTGCTTCTAATGCTCACGGAACCAGTCGTATTTCAGTGTAAGATCGTTCTTTTTTATCAGGTAATTCACCTGTGAAAGAAGCTCCGTAAGTTCCTCTTTCGTGCCGGAGCCCTTGACGATCGTCGCATTTTCCGCATAGATGCGCCCGTCATAAACGGAAGTGTCCGGGAAGAACACAAAGCCCTTGTAACCGGGTGACATGATGTCGCTTCCGATGTAGGTGCTCTTCTGATACGGGATGCCCATCATGTTAAGAACCGTCGGCAGAATGTCTACCTGGGAATTGACCTTTGTAATCTCTTCAGGCGTCACGTCCGCGCTCCAGATGAAGAACGGCGTGTGATTCACGAGGTTCGTGTCCGCGTCCGGCTTGTTCCGGGGAATCACGTCCTTGTCCTCAATCGTGTAAAGGTAGTGGTCCGCATAGCCGACAATCACCGTATTCTCGTAAAGGCCCGTCTCACGAAGCTTGTCAAGAAGCAGCCCGATCATCCGGTCGGTCTCGCCGCCCATCAGCTTCGCGGTCTCCTCCTCGTCGAAGTTCTGCGGCTCGCCGTACTTCTCCTCCGCGAGATAAGTACCGACTTCGTCGCCTGTCGTAACGAAGGGCGCATGCGGGGTAAATGTGATGATGTACGACACGGTCGGATGACCGGTTTCGAAGATCATGCTTGCAAACTCTTCATCAAGAATCAGCGTCCGGTCCAGACGGTGCAGAATATCGTTGCAACCCGGCCGGTCCAGAAAACCGTGGTAGCCGTCATAGCCCCACGCCTTATAGTTGATGCCCCGGGAGTAGTACTCTTCGGTATTCATGTGAAACGCGTTGACCGTGTACCCCTCCGCCTGAAACAGTCTCGGCATCGAGTACGGAAACGCATTTGCGTTAAATGTGAACGCGTTCCGCTGATAGGAAAGCGGCGTCAGATATCCGGTATTGACGGCAAATTCGGAGTTGAAAGTAGATCCGCCGCCGTTGAAAAATGAATAATGATTCGTAAAGTTAATCGATTCCTTAAGAAGAGCAGTCAGAACCGGCATTGTCTCTTCCGTCACAAGCCAGTCATCGATGCCTTCCATCTGTAAAAAGATGACGTTCTTTCCGCGGAATATTCCTGTATAATCATTGCTTTCCGCAAGACTCTTATCGGAGAAAGCTTCCGTGAGGAACGCCTCATCCTCGCTTCCTATGCTCTCCTCTTTTTTCAAAAAGGACAGGTAGAAGTCGCGGACGGTGTATTCGGTAAGCCCGCTGATGATCAGGCTCTTGTTCTTGTCGTTGAAGGCCTCGTAGACATTACGCGGTCTTCTCCATGCATCCCAGCGGAGCTCGTCCGCTTTGGCGCCGTAGAGTAACGGATTTACGATGTGCAGCGCGAGGAAACCGGCCGCTATTCCGAAGAATGCTTTTCCGCTGAGCCTCTTCTTTGGAAAACCGGCAAGGATCGCGAAAAGGATTGCAAGGAACACGTTAAAGTAAACCGCGCACAGGATCGGCCCGGAAGCCCTTATGGCTCCGCCGATGTAGTTCTTGCCCTCACCGGCCATCTTCATCAGCGTAAAGCTGAAGCAGAAGCCCGTGTAGGTATACGAAATGATGTTGCAAAGGAAGAATATGTACGTAAGTACGGCAATCACCGCGTACGTAATCCGTCCGGCAAGGCGCGGCAGGAACATGCAGAATCCGGTGAAAAGCGCGATCCACATGACCATGAAAAGGATACCCGGCAGGTACATGTATATAGACCGGTAATTCGTCCCGGCGATCACGAGCCCGCGTGCAAAAAGATCCATCACGAGCAGGGGCGCGGCAAGAATAATTGCTGCGGTCTTACGCGACCTCACGTCTTTACTATGGGATTTTCCGTTATTCTTACTCAACTTACAACTTCCTTCTGAGAACTTTCTATATCTTCGATCGTAATCGCGCTTGTGTGCGGAATCTGCTTCCAGGTGACCTTCTTAAACAGGGCGATGTACATTGACCAGCGGTAGAACAGATCGAAGGTCGGGAACGTCAGGATGAACCAGACTTTCCGCCGTAAGGGCATCGGTTTGATGCGCTTACGGTCCGTGAAGAACAGGTAAACCGCCTGGAACACGTTGGCAATCTCAATCTGCACGCGCGACAGCCAGAACACGAAAAATGTGAGGCCTGCGTTGCCGATGACCGCCCGCGCGCCGGGTGAGATCGTTACCGGCATCGCGTCGCCGCGGAAGAACCGCACGATTACCGAAATCCAGTCCTTTCCGCCGAACAGGTTAACGGTGGTGCCGACGGTGTAGGCGCGGCAGGACAAAAAGAACGCGGTCACGATGACGAATCCGATGGCGTTGATCAATGCCCCGGGGAGCAGCTGCGACAGTGTGTCGTATGCCGCGAACCGGTGGCGGATGCCTTCGAGAATGCGCTTTCCGAGTGGCATCTTACGTCGCTCTTCCTTCTTTCGGAACACGTTTCCGACGAAGATGTTCAAAAACAGATACCAGCCGGTTTCGACGAAGGCCTGCAGGTGTCCCTTCGACCAGCGGATGCGCTGCCGGAAGCCGATCTTGATGCTTGTCGGCTGCTCGTCATAAAACATCGCCGCATCGTTATAGGAGATCGCGTAGCCGTGCGCAACCGCATCGGCGGTAAATGCACGGTCCTCCGTCAGGGAAACATACTTCCAGCCGTCCCGCACCAGCTCGTTCGCGAACAGAAAACCGGTGCCCTGAATGTTGGTCGCGAGGCGCAGCACGGAACGCGCGCGGTGGCGCATCCGGCTTGAGCGGATCCAGTGAAGCGCATACGACGCCGACACCCAGTTTTCGTCGAAATTCTTGGAATTCCGATACGATGTAACAATCTTCTCTCCCGCATCGAACGAATCGTTCATGCGGCTTATGAAATCGCGGTTTAAAAGGTTGTCCGCATCGAAGATGAAATACCCCTCGAAGCTTTCAATCCCGTAGTCCCGCGCAATCTGCTCAAACAGATATTTAAGGGCATACCCTTTGGTCCGCTCATTCGGATTCTGATGCTCGTAGCATACGGCTCCGTTCGCCCGGGCGATGCCCGCCGTGTCATCCGTGCAGTTGTCGGCAACGACGAATACGGTCAGATATTCCTTCGGGTAGTCCTGCTTTGCAAGACTCTGTAACAGATTAGCAAGAACCGGCGCCTCATTGCGGGCGGGAATCAGCACCGCGTACTTATGGTACTGCTTTGCAGGCGGGAACTTCCGCGTGAAGAACAGTCCGATTATCATGAACGGCACACGGTGCACGTTGAAGAGAATCAGAAAGCTCACAAGCAGTCCGTAGAAGGTGCTCACCGGCACATACCAGTCGCCGAGAATCCGAATCACCGAGGTTGCAAAGATCATGCTCATCTCCATACAAAAAAGGCAGGTTTAGAAATGTCTTCCGCCGCCACCGCCGTGGCTCCGGCCGCTGCTGCTGTAATGGCTTCCGCCACCGCCGCTCCGGCTTGAGGAGGACGAAGGCTCCGGTTTTCTCGACTTGGTGACCTTGGTATTTAAGAACCGGTCGTTCACGCGGAATACCTTGCAGGAGCCGGGAACAAGATACCCGGTCGCGGAGTCTGCCGTTGCAACCGTCTTGTTCGAGCCCTTCTTCACAAGGCCGATGATCGACATGACGATGAACACGACGCAGACCATAAAGATCGTTCCGACGGTTGTCATCGGATAGTGTTTCCATTTGGCGCGGAAACGAACCTTCTTAACGAAGGTCTGTGCGCCCTTCGCGCGGTTATTCTTACTTCCGATGGCCGACTGCACCATCGAGTTAAGGCGCGACTGCGCGGCACTGTCGAAGAGCTCGGATGCGTTTCCGAACACCTGAATCGAATTGCGCGTGGAGGAATTCGGATCCAGCACGATTCCGATTCCGCTGGCGCTCTTTCCGACACCGTAGCCCATGAATTCGTAATAGTAACGGAGATAGTCCTCGGGGTAGAACTCCGGGGTATCCTCGGGGATCAGCACAAGAACGTCCATATCGTAGTTCTTGCGGATCTCGCGGATGGTCTTCTCAAGCTCCTTCTTCTTCGAGTCGGACAGCACGCCGGCATCGTCGATGACACGGTCGTCGTCATCGTCCGCCTTTTTGATGTCATCGCGCTTTACGCCGTTGAACTCCTCAACGGGAACACTCTTGTTGATCAGCTTCTCCACTTCCGAGAGATAGATCTGAATGCCCTGCTCGTAGTCGCCGCTCTTGAAGGAATCAAACATCGCGTCATAGATGTCTTCCACATATTCGTTGAAGTAGTCCTGTCCGAGACCGCAGGTGGAAATCGTATAGTAACGGACATTCGGATCCATGTTGACGAACAGAATGATGCCATCGTTGTCCGGACCGACACCGAAACCTACATAATCGTAGAAGTCATCGTTGAAGGCTTCACTGTCCTTGCCGTCACTGTCGGGAGCCGTCAGGATAACGACGTCGATGCCGTACTTCTCGCGGATTGCCGCAATCTGCCCGGTCATCTTCTCCTCGCCCTTCTGGGAAATCAGGTTCGAATAGTCGAGGACTCTCGCGATATGGTCGTTATTGTAGGGCTTGAAGTACGTCGCGTTCATCATGTCGGTGCGAAGCTCCGTAGCTTCATGGTTCTTATCGATCTCCGTCCAGAGCCGGTCGATAAAGCCCATGCAGCCGTCGTACGGATTGCCGACACGGTAATAGTATTCGAAGAACAAGCGTGCTTTCAGAATGCACCACGGACTGAAGGGGTTGTCTCCGCCGTAAAATGTGACATACGCCTCTTCCTTCTCCGTCTCATAGACGAGAATGATGTCAGCGCCGGTATCGGCGTATCCCGGCGGATACTCCTCATCGAAGTAGCTGGCGTCGGTGAACTCATCCATCGTCGTGTAACCGACCTGCTCAACGGAGGGGATGATATAAATCTGGATATCGCATCCCGTGGCATTCATGAAATCGAAAATGTAATGGGAAAGCTCGTTGCGGTCTTCCTTCTCAAGGGTCTCACTGAGGTCGACAACACGCCCGAAGACGTAGTATTTGCCGTTCTCGGAAAGCGGAGCCGTACCGCTCGAATCCGACTCGGAGGTCTTGCCGGCATCGGAACCGTCCGCTGCAAGAGCGCTGCCTAATGTAAGGACGGCACTGAGCAGAACAAGAATCAAAACAGATAATAATCTTTTTCTCATCGCGCCCTCCTAATTCATAAAGAACATAAGCAGATAGATGATTGCGGAAATGATTCCGATGCGAGACCATTTCCAAATCCGGTAAACCTTCTTCGAAAACGGAAGCTCGCCGACAATCTTACCGGTCTGCCCGTTCACTGCATAATCGTATTTCTTATCCCCGTACTGAATCGAGAACACGTAAACCGGGAACAAAGCGTAGCGGACATCCCGGTCAAACTGATTCAGAGCGGAGGACTTCTTCGTCACGGAGGAGTATCCGTTAACGCTTGAACGAAGCTGTGCCTCCGCGCTGTTCCACATGCGCTTCTTCGTTCTCTTAAGATTGGCGTCGGCGCTTACGTCGAAACGCTCCGCCATATGACCGGACAGGTAGCCCGGCTCGAAATCGATCATCTTCGAGTAATCAAACGGCTCGAGGGAGTCCATCATCTGGTCGTCGAGACGCCTGCTGCCGTCGGCGGGCACGTTCGAAAAATGCATCTCGCCATCCACGTCAACCTCGTAATAGCTCGTCTCCACATAGTCATACGTGGAATCGCTCCAGCGGCGGGTCTTCGTCGCATTATAGGTAACCGAGCCCTGCACGCCCGAATCGTAAAGCCAGAAGGGCTCATAGATGCCCTCCACCTCCTGAAGAACCGGATTATTCTTGAAGGCTTTCGGCACGAAATGCTTTTTCTTTACGAAAGCGTTGAACAGGCTTATCAGCTTGCTGCGGTCCACCTCGAAAGGAATGATCTTGTTCGGACGGAGCATGCCGGTAAGGCTCTCCGTAACCAGAAGAACGTTGCCGCAGTACGGACACTTGGTGGCGGACGTGATCGCCGTCGTTACAACCTCCGCGCCGCAGAATTTGCACACATAGGAACGCGTCCCCTCGAGCTGCTCCTCCGGAAGATTCTCATGGTCCTCCTCCCAGCTGTAGCCCTCCTCGTCGTTGGCCGCGTCCTTAATCTCCTCGAGAAGAAACGATCCGTCACAGTAGTCGCACACGAAACGCTTCATTTCGTTGTCGAACCTTAACGGCATCGTACAGTTCGGGCACTTATAGGACAGATTCCTAAGCTCTTCGCCCGAATCGGTTCTGACATTCTCTTCCATCCGATCCTATCTCCTTTCGGTCACATATTTCCGAACAAAAAATCCTTGATTACACCGACAAATTCCCGAAGCATATTGGTCGGCAGATACTCCTTCTTCGACGGCGACACAACCGGCGCCGCGTTCTTATACCCCTGCTTCTTCGCTATTCCAAGGGAGCGGAAAATGTGAAAGTTATTCGTCACAATCCCGACCTTCACGTCCGCGCCCGGAAGAAGTTCAAGCGAGAACTTAAGGTTCTCCACCGTGTTCGAAGAATTCGGCTCTTTGATGATCCTTGCGCCGTCAATCCCCATCTCCTCCGTGAGGTAGCGGTACATCCCCTCCGCTTCCGGGAAAGGTTCGTTCGTTCCCTGCCCACCGGAGACGATGCATATCGTATCCGGATGCGCCGCAAGGTATTCCGCAGCCCGGTCAAGCCGGTACTTTAAAACAAGACTCGGCCGGTCCTCAAACACCTGCGCGCCGAGCACGATCAGGTAGTCAACATCCTCTTCCTTATCGCCGAAATGTCTTATGATCAGCGCCTCCACGAACAGAAACAGCATAAGCCCTATCGTGAGACATACGAGAAATGCGATCCGGATCCCTTTCGGGAGCTTCTCCCATATGTGAAGCGGCACGCACACGGCGAACAGAAGAAGCACCGTTCCGCCGAACAGAAAGACCGTATAGAAGGCCGTTCCGGTGGCCGCGCGCCTTACAAACAGGCCGTATCCGATCATCAGAAGGCCGATTGCGGCGTAGGCGCCCATGCGCAGAAATTCCGGTACTGTAAGATGCGAAAACACGGTTCTTTTCCTCCTGCAAAACACACGGAATTATTATACCATATCGGCGCGCAAAAAACAAGGACAAGGGTGGCGGAAACGGCATTCCGACTGCCGTCCTACCGACCCTTGCCCTCTTTGCACAGGTCCTTTAAAAAACAGGCTTCGCATTGCGGTTTCCGGGCGGGACAGATGCTCCGCCCATGCGCAATGATCTGAATGTTCCATAATATCCACTGTTCCTTCGGAAGAACCCGCATCAGGTCCTTTTCGACCTGTACCGGATCCTCCGATTTCGTGAGCCCCAGTTTCTTCGAAATCCGCTTCACATGCGTATCGACAACGATGCTCGGATCGTGGAAGATATTACTCCGTATTACATTTGCCGTCTTACGGCCTACGCCCGGAAGCTTAACAAGCGTTTCGATGTCCGAAGGAACCTTTCCGCCGTACTCTTCGGCGATCACCTTCGAGCAGGCGATGATGTTCTTCGCCTTTGCATGATAAAACCCGGTCGAATGAATAACCTTCTCGACATCCCTGAGATCTGCTTTCCCGAGCGCCCCGGGATCCGGATAGATCCGGAACAGATCCTTCGTCACGATATTGACCCGCGCGTCGGTACACTGCGCGGAAAGAATCGTCGCAATCAGTAACTGCCACGCGTCCATATGCTCAAGGTAGCAGATCAGGTCGGTCGAATAATGCTCATTCAGCCGGTCGCAGATTGCCCTTGCGCGCTCTTTAGTTGTTAATCCCGTGGTGTGCGCCATAACTCGTCTCGTCAAGGGGCATAAACGTGTAACCGTTCGCAAGACCCCATTTGATAATGTCCTCAACAGCGTCAACGCTGAAGCTCTTAATGTCATGCTGCAGAACGACAGCGGGCTTGCCCTTCAGTCCGATAATGCCGTTTACAACGTTTTTATAAACCTGCTCACTCGAAATGGGCGTTCCGGTCGCGTCGCCGCTGCTGACGTTCCAGTCAAAGTAACAGATGCCCTTCTCTTCGCACATCTTTGAAAGTTCAGTCATAATGCCCTTGCAGTAGCTGCGGCTTACGGTGTTCGAACTTCCGCCCGGGAAACGCATCAGATTGGTGCGGATACCGGTCAGGTCATAAATCAGATCCTGCATCTGGTAGAAGTAATCGAAGAAGCCGTCAGTCGTCGTGTACAGCTTCTTGTAGTCATGCGTCCAGCCGTGCACCGCAACGGTGTGGCCGCGCTTCGCCTCTTCGGCGATCATGCTGTCCATGTTGTTGTTACATACGAAAAATGTGACTTTTACGTCGTATTTGTCGAGGACGTCAAGAAGCTTCTGCGTATAGCCGCTCGGGCCGTCGTCGAACGTCAGGTAGATGACTTTGCCGTTGGCCTCGGCCTCATCGCCGAGCGGTCTTGTGCGCTCCACAACGTGGATGACGCGGTTTGCTTTGCCGAGGTTTCCGTAGGTATCGGTAACGGAGTAGGTCAGCTCGTAGTCGCCGATTTTCGTGACGTCAACCTCACCGTCGACTTTGATTTTGTCCGTCAGGTCGCCGTCGAAATTATCCTGCGCTGTAGCACCGGGATCCGTGAAGGGATTTCTGCGCTCCGACGTAATCTCCGCATCGCCGAGAAGCGTCACAACCGGCGGTACCGGGTCGGAATGCTCGACGGTACGCTCCGCCGTCGCCTTGTTCCCCGAGGAATCCGTCACGGTATAAACAATGCGGTCTCCGTCCACGGAACGCTCCACCTTGTCGGTGATATCGCCGTCATAATTGTCGGTTGCGGTGTAACCTTCTTCCTCGTATTCGGCGCCGGGAAGGGTGAAGTAACCCTCCTTCGTCAGAAGCGAGATAACCGGCGGAACGTCGTCATATACGACGATGTTATAATCGGCGGAAATGGTCTTACCCTTATACTCCGCCGTAGCCGTAATCGGATAGGTTCCGACCTTGTTCACGTCGTAGGTTCCGGTGATCTTCGGCGTAAGAGCAACCGCCTTTTCAACATATCGTCCTGTCGCCATCGCAGCAATTCCGAGGTCCTGGTTCCAGCCGACCGGAATCTCCGTCCGGGTAATCGAAATCTGCAGGTTGAAAAGCGAACGCCGGTACAGGTAAATCGAGGCAAATGCGATAATCGCAATGCCCAGGCAAACAAGTGAAATCCATACTTTCTTCATGATATTCTCCCCTTTCGCTATCATAAAAAAACTGTTTTAGTTCTGCAAAAAAGCAAAGAGGCGCCGATTAAGGCGCCTCCGTTATCGGTTTCCATCCGTCGGATGGTTCTGTTACATGGAAGTATATCCTCCGTCAACCGGAAGGATTACACCGTTAACATAGGTGCTCAAAGGCGACGCAAGGAACAGCGTAGCCGTATCGAGCTCGCCTTCCTTTCCGTATCTTGCCACGGGAATCATCGTCTTCGCGTAGTTCTGGAAGAACTCGGAATCGAGGGTTTCCTTGGTCAGAGGGGTCTCAAAATACCCCGGGCAGATAGAGTTCACCGTGATTCCCTTGTCGCCCCATTCGCAGGCAAGCGCGCGGGTCAGGTTCACAAGTCCGCCCTTCGCAGCGTGGTACGGGGATGCCGGAGCAATCTTGTTGCCAACCATACCGTACATCGACGCGATGTTAATGATTCTTCCGTATCCGGCAGCAAGCATAGCCTGATTCACTACCGCTCTCGTCACCTTGAAGGAGCCGAACAGATCCACGTCCATCTCCCACCGGAACTGCTCATCGGTAATCTGCTCCGCGGGAGCAACCGCGCCGGTTCCTGCATTGTTGACAAGAATGTCGATACGTCCGAACGTATCCATAACTTCCTTTACGGCTTCCTCCACACGATTCGTATCGGTAATATCACAGGATACACCGATAGCCTTTACGCCGTATTTTGCGGAAAGTTCCGCAGCTACTTCGTCCACAAGATTCTTACGTCTTGCAAGACATACAACATTTGCGCCCTGGTTTGCAAGCGCATGTGCCATCTGCACCCCGAGACCGGTCGAACATCCGGTAACTATCGCGACCTGTCCGGTGAGATCAAAATAATTCATAACAGTACCTCCCAGTACATAAAACTGTGCCATGTCGCAGAAACTATCGGCGACACAGAAACGGGCACGCAGGGTTCCCCTACATGATGCCCACTACATTTTAGTGACTGTAAGAAGTTCTGTCAATTGCTTTACTTACTGAAAATGTGACGGAATTTCCGCCGTTTTCGGTCTTTCTGCCAAAGAAATGTAAATTCGGGCGTTGTCTGTCTTCCGGCAGAGGAAAGTCTCTCCGGAATTTCGGTTTGTTTACTCTACCGTAACGCTCTTCGCGAGGTTTCTCGGCTTGTCCACGTCAAGACCCTTAGAAACACTCAGATAATAGCCGAGCAACTGAAGCGGCACAATCGCGATGACACCGATGAAATGCTCGTCGACACGGGGTACGTAAACGGCAAAGTTTACGTTGTCCTCGACGTCGTATTTGCCGTAGGCCGTAAGGCCCATCAGGTAGGCGCCGCGGCTCTTGCACTCCATCATGTTGCTCAAGGTCTTCTCGTAAAGGTCGTTCTGCGTCAGTACGCCGATGACAAGGGTTCCGTCCTCGATCAGGGAGATGGTTCCGTGCTTCAGTTCGCCGGCCGCGTAGGCTTCCGAGTGAATGTAGCTGATTTCCTTCATCTTGAGGGAGCCCTCGAGACAGATCGCGTAGTCGATGCCGCGGCCGATGAAGAAGATGTCCTTCGCATTTGCGTACTTCGCGGCAAACCATTGGATACGCTCCTTATCGGTCAGCGTTGCCTCCATCTTAGCGGGAATGGAAAGCAGTTCCTCGAGATATTTCTTATAATCCTCTTCGCCGACGGTTCCGCGCACACGGCCGAATTCCACGGCAAGAAGGTATGAACAGATCAGCTGGCAGGAATATGCCTTGGTGGTCGCAACCGAAATCTCGGGGCCTGCAAGCGTGTACATGCAATAATCCGCTTCACGCGCGATTGAGCTTCCGACCACGTTTACGATAGCCATCGTCTTAAGGCCTTTCTCCTTCGCCATGCGAAGCGCCGCAAGGGAGTCCGCCGTCTCGCCGGACTGCGAAACGATGATGACAAGTGCGCCGGGTGTCAGTCTTGCCTTACGGTAACGGAATTCCGAAGCAAGCTCGACGCGGACCGGAAGGTCCGTCAGTTCTTCGATGACATACTGTGCCTGCATTCCGACATGCCATGCAGAACCGCATGCGGCGATATAAACCTGCGGGAAGGAACGGATGTCCTCCGCCGTGATGCCGACCTCGGAAAGGTCAATCCGGCGGCTGCTTCCGTCCTCACGGATATACTTGTGAAGAGTGTCGAGCGTAACCTTCGGCTGCTCGTAAATCTCCTTCATCATGAAATGCTCAAAGCCGCCCTTTTCGGCCGCCTCGGCATCCCACTCAATCGTGGTGAGCTCTTTCTCTACGGTGTCGCCGTCGAGGTTATAGAACGTCACCTGACCGGCGGAAAGCTCTGCCATCTCGAGGTTTCCGATGTAGTAAACCTGACGGGTATGATTCAGGATCGCGGGAACGTCGGAGGCAAGGAATGTCTCCTTGTCATTCTTTCCGATGATCATCGGGGAATCCTTGCGCGCCGCGTAAATCTTGCCCGGATGATCCTTGAACATCACGGCAAGCGCATAAGAGCCGCGGACACGCACGATCGTCTTCGCAATGGCGTCAATCGGGCCGCCCTTGTATTTCTTGTAATAGTAATCGACGAGCTTGATCAGCACCTCGGTGTCGGTCTGCGAGTAGAATACGTACCCGTGACGCTCCATCTTGGCCTTGAGCTCCTGGTAGTTCTCAATGATGCCGTTGTGCACGCCGACAACGAGAGATTCTACCTTGCCGGAGCCGGAACCGGTACAGTTTCCGGACACATGCGGATGCGCATTCTGTCTGCTGGGCGCGCCGTGGGTTGCCCAACGGGTGTGACCGATTCCGCACGTACCCTTGACTGCTTTGCCGCTGTCCGTGCGCTCTACAAGGTTCTGAAGTCTTCCGAGCGTCTTGACTACCTCTGCCTCCTTGTCGCCGTCGCGCACCGCAACGCCGGCAGAGTCATATCCGCGGTACTCAAGCTTTTCAAGACCTTCAAGAAGGATCGGGCCTGCCTGTTTGTTTCCGACATATCCAACTATTCCGCACATAAAATAATCTCCTGTTTCTTTCTGAATTCATTCCGTCACGGCGCGGACCGTAATCCGCGCATGCTTCGGAAAATGCTACAGCACAAGGCCTTTCGCCTCATCGGCGCCGATGATCAGGTTCATGCACTGAATGGCTGCGCCCGAGGCGCCTTTGCCGAGATTGTCAAACCGCGAGGCAACCACGATACGGTCCTGATTGCCGGTCACGATAATCTCCATTCCGTCCCAGCCCGCGCAGGCATCGGAGAACAGCGCTCCGCCCGCCTCGGCCTCGGCTCCGAACGGTAATACTTTGATAAACTTCTCACCCTTATAGTACTCCGCGAAGAAATCACGAAGTTCCTCGGGCGTAACCTTCTTTGAAAGCCGGTTTGCAAAAAGCGGTACCTGCACGATCATTCCGCTTGCATAGTTCGTGGTCATCGGGCAGAACAAAGGCTCTGCGGTAAGACCGGTGATAATCTTCATCTCCGGAAGGTGTTTATGCGACTGGCCCCACGCATACATCCGTGCGGAGTCGAATTTTGCGTCGCGTCCTTCCTCCTCATATGCCGCAATCAACTTCTTACCGCCGCCGCTGTAGCCGGAAACCGCGAAAACGGAAACCGGATAATCCGCGGGAAGAATGCCTTCCTTTACGAGCGGGTAGCCGAGTCCGACAAATCCGGACGCATAGCAGCCGGGAACCGCGATACGCTTTCCGTTACGGATTGCCTCACGGTGCTCCTTCGAAAGCTCCGGGAATCCGTAAGCCCAGCCCGGCGCGGTCCGATGTGCCGTGGACGCGTCGATGATCGTCACGTCGGGATTCGTACAGAGTCCCACTGCTTCGATCGAAGCCGCATCCGGCAGGCACAGAAACGTAATATCCGAGCTGTTGATCATCTTAGCACGTTCGGCAGGATCCTTTCGGAGCTCGGGATTGATCTTAAGGATGGTAATGTCATCGCGGTTCTCGAATCTCTCAAAGATCCGAAGGCCCGTCGTTCCTTCGCTTCCGTCAATGTATACTTTAATCTTCTTTCCCATGGCAGGTCCTTCTTTCCCACTTTGCATCAATTATAGAGCAAAGTATACCGCGTTCTGCCCGATTTGTAAAGCGAAATCCCTTTCGCCCTGAAGGATGACGGGTAACAAAAAGGACGGCCGAAAACCGATAGAAACCGGTCTCAGCCGCCCCCTTTTGGCAACTGCCACTCAATCAATATTCTTCTGCTTCATCTTCTCCATCTGGTGATGCCATTTGGAAATCTGCTTCTTCAGCGCGTAATTGCTACGGTTTTCGCGGCTCAGATCCTTGTAAAGACTGTAGCGCTGCTCGGAAAGCGTTCCGTCCGCAAGCGCTGCCTTAATAGCGCAGCCCGGTTCCGTAAGGTGCCTGCAGTTGCTGAACCTGCAACGGCTTTCGAGTTCCAGAATATCGGAAAATGTGTCGTCTAACCCTTCCTGAACCGACGCCATTCCGATCTCGCGCATACCGGGCGTATCGATGATTGAGACGCCGTTATCAAGCGTAATCAGCTGTCTTCTCGTCGTCGTGTGACGCCCCTCTCCGTCCGACTCGCGGATGGCGGAAGTCTTCATTACTTCCTCGCCTGCGAGCGCGTTTAAAAGGGTTGACTTGCCGGCACCGGACGAGCCGAGAAAGCAGACCGTCACACCGGGTTCAAAGTACGCTTCGAGCTCGTCAAGACCGATTCCGTAAAGCGCCGAAATCGCATGGACGCGGATCTTTTCGGAGATAGTCTCCACCTCGGTCACATACCGCCCGACGTTACTGCAAAGGTCCGATTTCGTGAGTACGGCAACCGGTGTCGCGCCGCCTGCAAGAGCGACGCTCGCGTATCTTGCGATACGGTTGTAGCTGTAGTCCTCATTTAACGATGTGACGATGAAGACATAGTCCACATTGGCCGCCATATACTGCATCACTGCGGTCTTCGCCTGATCCGGACGCTTCAGAAAACTCGTCCGCTCACACACCGACTGAATCATCGATTCGCCGATGGGATTATAGACAAATGTGACATAATCTCCCACTACAGGCAGTTCTTCCGATTCCGCCTTATAGAAGTTTCCTTTGAGTTTCGCCTGCAGCTCCTCACCGAAGTACTGAATCTTATAACTGTTTCTGCCGGCTTCCGAAATCCGTCCGAGGCGCAGCTTGTGAAGCGGCTGCTCCGAAAGCTTCAGCGGCTTCATATATGGGAAGTTTTGATTGAACTTTGCTATCTCCGCTTCATCCTCACAGGTCTCAAATACCGGTCCTTCGGAATAGATTCCGTGAATCTCCTCAAATCCTTCGTTAAGCGGCAGCGCCATGAAGGCGTCCGAGTTTCCGAACCCGCTGTGGTGAATGTCAAACCGGTCACATGTGACAAATCCGAAACGCGGGTAGTACTCCGGCTCTCCGCACATGACAATGCCCTTGAATCCGGCCTCTTTTATGAGCGGAATCACCGCTTCCATCAGCTTTGTCCCGATGCCGCGGTAACAAAGCGTCGGCTCGACTGCCACCGGTCCGATCGTAACGACTTCGTGTGTCTTCTCTCCGTCGGTCACAGCGGCCTTCGAGGTGAATACGCAGCCGACGATCCGTCCGTCCGTTTCTGCCACGAGACTGCATTCCGGCACATATTCCGGGGCTTCGCGCAGCTTATGAACGAGCAGATGCTCATTGCATCCGGGCCGGTACATGTTGAAGAAGGCCCGCATGACCATAAGCTCCGTGTTGTAAAAATCTTCTTTGGTTTCTTTTCTGATAATGATGTTCAATGTTTGTTCTCCGTTTCGTAATGTGTTTTCGTTTCTAAGCTCTTTTTTGAGCCTGAATCGGTTACGGTACGAAGGAGACCCCGGATTACAGACACGCGGCACGTGGGATTGTTGCCGCAGAATGAATCGCTGCCCGGTTATGGGCATAAAAAGGCCGTGACAAAATGCCACGGCCGCTAAATCCTGATAAAATTCATTCCATCAAAAGAAGCATACCGAGGTCAACCTTCCGTATTTGGTTACAAGCTCAATTGTTGCAAACATTAAAAAGTACCTCGCTTTCTTTCGTGATGGTTATATTATATCGGCTCCGGCCGGATATGTCAACACCGGCTGATGCTTTTCCTCACATGTTATCTTTATTTCTGAGTTTCATCGCCTGCAGCTGCTCATAAAGCTCCGCCGCCTTCTTGTCTCTGTGCCCCTGTATCAGCAGCACGATGAGCGGAATCCATGAACCGACTGCGAAAAGGCCGACAATAATGTAGCATGCAATTTTCCAGAAAGTGTTCGCCGGATAATAAACCTCATCCGGTCTGGACGCAAGGACATATGCCTGAACCGTTTCCCCGATGCCGACATGTTTATTCAGAATCGCTTTGGCTTTCACATTTTTCCCTGCTTCATTCTGATAGACGACCCAAACCTGCTGCTTGCCGCCGACGGAAAGAATCGTTTCCACATAGCAGGGCGTCAGGACACCCTTCTCGACATATTCACGTTCCTTGGCCGATCCGATTCTGAGCGCGAAGAACATGACAATCGGCACAATAATTCCGACGCCGATTCCCAAAAGAAGCGCTTTTCCGATACCGAATTCACCGCTGTTTCCACCCATTCCCTTCTCCTCCTTGAGACAGATTATTTCATTCATTATAACCGATTGCAGTTTAACTTTCAATCTGTCTCAACATATATTGCGCATAGTCTTTCGCAAGATTCAAATCATACGATATATCAGAAGCCTCGGAATACTCACAAAGGGCATTCTTTATCAGACTGTGATACTTCTCCGGAAGGTTGTTAAGCGCCCATTCACCGCCCTCCTTCTTGGAGAGGACAAGGCCGTCTTTCCTGTACGCAAGCACTCTTGCGAGATTCAGTATCAGATACATCGGATTCTCAGAAATTTCTTCCTCCGCATCGGCAATATCATTCCAAATCGAATCCATGTAATCCCGTGCCGGAACGTCCGCGAAAACATCCCTGATCGGAGCGCCGTAAAGACACTTTCCTCTGTGATTTATGATCGTAAAATGCGACGCAAGATCTTTATCCTCGCCCTTCATTTTCGAAACATAATCGTCCGGATTCTTTTTGTACCAATCAAGGTGCGCCACGGAAAAATGCAGTTCAAAAGGCGTCGGATAAACAAAGGGTCTGCAGACGCTTTGCTTCACAACGCTCATTTCAATTCCTTTGGCAGGTCCCATGGCATTTAACGCTGCCACCATGTCCATAAAGGATTTTTCCACCGAATCCGGTACGAAATCCTTCACTACTACGATCAGGTCAAGGTCACTTTTCAAGGGATTAAAGCAACCCATAACGGCGGAGCCGTGCAGATATATTCCGACCAGATTATCCTTAAGGATTTCTTTCGATTTCTCCGTAAAAATGTTTATAACCGTGTCCATTTGCCGTCCGTACAGATCTGCCTCTGCTCTCCGCTCTTAATGCTGTATGCTTCCCCGTAAATCGTCTCCGTGCCGCCTTCCGAGATAATGTAACTGCCGTTATTCAAAGCAATGATCTCGTGTACCATACTGTCTGCGTAGGTGATATCCTCTATGAGCCGCATCCCGTCAAGCATTTCATTCCTCAGTTCCTCAAAATGAGGGAATATGTTGGTCTTCGTTATGCCGAGACCGCTGATCCATCTTTGGTAATCCGGATCAATCGCCTCTCCCGGAAGCTCCGGTCCCGCGTAAACCGTTTCCGCGCAGTTCATGGACCCGGCGCTCCAGGCTATAAGAAGTCCGTCCCAGGTCTGCAGGCGTTCTTTCAATCCTAATCCCTTCATAAAACGGTTCTGCGTCGGCACATGTCCGCCGGCCAGAACCAGCACATCCATCTCAGAAAGGCGCTCGATAATCTCTCTGTTTCTTTCGTCACACATCACCACTTCCGAAGCACTGAGGTCACTCAGGGTAAAAGCTCCGCTGAGGCAGAATAATACGCTGTCGTTCTTGTCATAGTCCGTAGGGGATCCGCTGATGATCATTACCCTGGAATTCTTTTTCCAAACTGCCTGAATATGGTTTAATAACCCGTTGGCCTCCAAAAGTCTCGAAGGATATCTCTTACCGTCGATTTTTACCTGCCCGCCGAGGGCGCTTGTCAGGATTGCGTTCATAGTTATCGTCTCTCCTTCTTTTATTCCTATGTCGGCATATTATCACATATCTTTTTCTTCTTCAACCGGTGACAGTTTGTCACCGGTTGACTTCTTTTCAAATCCGCAAAATGGATATGGGGGATACTGCGTATCACTCAGCCGAAAACCGCAAAGCGGTTTTCGGCTGTCTGTTGGCGTCGGGTATCGCGTCTGGGCAGAAGCAGCTCACTGCGTGAGCCACTCCTCGTGAAATCAAAAAAAGCCCGCCCGAGTACAAGCACTCGGCAGGCTCTTTTTCGATTTCACAGGGATTGCTTCGCAATCGCTTCTGCCCCCTCAGGTTCCCAACTTGTTATCACTCATACTCGATCGTCCCCGGAGGTTTACTCGTCAGGTCATAGAATACGCGGTTAACCCCGCGGACTTCCTTTATGATACGCGTCATAACGATATCCAGAACCTCGTAAGGGATGTGCGCGGAATCTGCGGTCATGAAATCGGTGGTGCGAACGGCGCGAAGCGCAACCGCGTAATCGTATGTACGCTCGTCACCCATAACGCCGACGGAGCGGACATTCGTAAGCGCCGCATAGTACTGATCGGGTTTCCAGGATGCGACCTCACCGGTCATCTTCTTATACTCGGAAAGCGCCTTGTCGACTTCCTCACGGAATATATAATCGCTGTCCTGCACGATTCGAATCTTGTCCTCGGTGATGTCGCCTATGATGCGGATGCCGAGACCCGGGCCGGGGAACGGCTGACGCATGACAAGCTTTTCGGGAATTCCGAGCTCCAGGCCTGCCTTACGGACCTCATCCTTGAACAGGTACCGAAGCGGCTCAACAATTTCCTTAAACTGTACGTAAGACGGCAATCCGCCGACGTTGTGATGCGATTTGATGACGGCCGACTCGCCGCCGAGGCCGGATTCCACTACATCCGGATAGATGGTGCCCTGCGCAAGGAATTCTACGGTTCCAATCTTCTTCGCCTCTTCCTCGAAAACGCGGATGAATTCTTCACCGATAATCTTACGCTTCGTCTCCGGATCGGTTACTCCGGCAAGTTTCACATAAAAACGATGCTGCGCGTTCACGCGGACGAAATTCAGATCAAAGCTTCCGTTCGGACCGAAGACGGCTTCCACTTCGTCACCCTCGTTCTTACGTAAGAGACCGTGGTCAACAAAAACGCAGGTCAGCTGCTTTCCGATGGCGCGGGCAAGAAGTCCTGCTGCCACCGAGCTGTCAACGCCGCCGGACAGACCAAGAAGTACACGGCCGCTTCCGATTCTCTCGCGAAGCTCCGCAATCGTCTTCTCGACAAATGCGTCCATCTTCCAGGAGCCGTCACATCCGCAGATGCCGCGGACAAAGTTATAAATCATCTTCGTTCCTTCCGGCGTATGGAGCACTTCGGGATGGAACTGAATGCCGTAAAGGTGTCTCGAAAGATCCTGACATGCAGCCACCGGGCAATCCTTTGAATGTGCCACGGAAGTAAAGCCGGACGCCATTCTACTGATGTAGTCAAAATGACTCATCCAGCATACGGTCTGCGCCGGAACGTCCTTAAAAAGAGGAGAATCCGGATTCGTTACGATTTCCGTTCTTCCGTATTCCTGAACCGATGCGCGCTCGACTTTGCCGCCGAGAACATGCTGCATCAGCTGTGCGCCGTAGCACAGTCCGAGGACCGGAATCCCGAGCTCGAACAGTTCCTTCGAGAAGGTCGGAGCGCCGGGCTCATAACAGCTGTTCGGTCCGCCGGTCAGGATGATGCCCTTGAGGTTCATCGCCTTAATGACCTCGATATCGGTCCGGTAGGAAGCGATTTCGCAGTATACGTTGCATTCACGCACGCGTCTTGCAACGAGCTGGTTGTACTGCCCGCCGAAATCCAGAACAAGAATCTTGTCCATAACATTTGTCCTTTGCTAATGATTTAAACGTTTATCTGCGCGGTAATTCCGAGGCAGTCCTTGTTCGCCTCGAGAATCGGGGCAACGATGTTCGCGAGAAATGCCACGGTCTGCTCGGCAGAGCGGCCCACATAATTGGCCGGTACCATGTAGCTTTCAAGTTCTTCTCTCGTTACGTCGAATACTTCGTCCGCCGCGATCAGGTCAAGCAGATTGTTCTCGAGTCCCTTCTGCTTTACGGTAGCGCCTGCTTCCATGGAAAGCTTGCGGATCTCCTCGTGAAGTTCCTGACGGTTTCCGCCCTTCTTTACGGCGTCCATCATAATGTTCTCGGTAGCCATGAACGGGAGCTCGCTTCTAAGGCGCTTCTCGATAACCTTCTCATTTACCACAAGGCCGTCCGAAACGTTGAGGCACAGATCGAGGATACCGTCGATTGCGAGGAAGCCCTCGGAGATTGCCACACGCTTGTTGGCGGAGTCGTCGAGCGTCCGCTCAAACCACTGCGTTGCGGAAGTGATTGCCGGATTGAGCGCGTCAATGATCACATAACGGGACAGTGACGCGATACGCTCGGAACGCATCGGGTTACGCTTATATGCCATAGCCGAGGAACCGATCTGGTTCTTCTCGAAAGGCTCTTCCACTTCCTTCAAATGCTGCAGAAGACGGATATCGTTACTCATCTTGTGAGCGCTTGCGGCAATACCTGCCACAACGTTCATCACTCTCGTATCCACCTTACGGGAATAGGTCTGGCCGGATACCGGGTAGCATCCGTCAAATCCCATCTTCTCCGCGATCATCGGATCGAGACGGTCAAGCTTCTCCTGATCGTTATTGAACAGTTCCTTGAAGGATGCCTGCGTACCGGTGGTTCCTTTGCAGCCGAGAAGCTTCAGCGTGGAAATCACATAGTCAACATCCGCAAGGTCCATGCAGAATTCCTGAATCCAGAGCGTTGCTCTCTTACCGACCGTGGTCGGCTGAGCGGGCTGGAAATGCGTAAATGCCAATGTCGGCATGTCCTTATACTTGTCCGCAAAATTCGCCAGCTTCGCGATTACGTTTATGAGCTTGCTTCTTACCAGCCTGAGCGCGTCACGCATCACGATAATGTCGGTGTTATCGCCCACATAGCAGCTCGTAGCGCCGAGGTGGATGATTCCGGCAGCCTTCGGGCACTGCAGACCGTATGTGTAAACATGGCTCATGACGTCGTGACGGACAAGCTTCTCACGTTCCTTCGCAACGGCGTAATCAATGTCATCAATGTGCGCCTTCATCTCATCAATCATGTCCTGCGTGATGACGGGCTTTCCGTCCTGGGAAAGGCCGAGCTCCATCTCGGTCTCCGCAAGGGCAATCCAAAGCTTTCTCCATGTGGAGAACTTCTTGTCCTGGCTGAATATGTACTGCATCTCCGCGGAAGCGTATCTTTCCGAGAAGGGGCTTGTGTATCTGCTCGTGTCGCTCATGTTTATTTCTCCTGTCCTTCAATAATAACAAAACCATGAGACCCCGGCATTCCGGGCTCTCATGGCTTCTTTTCGTTACTTAAACAAGTTTCTTTCCGGTAAGCTTCTCGTAGCCTTCCAGATAGATGGCAATCGTCTTATCGACAACTTCTTTAGGAAGCGTCCAGTCGTCATGCGGATTGGCCTTGAGCCAGTCGCGTGCAAACTGCTTGTCGTAAGACGGCTCCGCATGGCCTACCTCGTAACTTGCAAGCGGCCAGAAGCGGGAAGAGTCGGGAGTCAGCATCTCATCGCCGACAATGATCTCTCCGTTCTCATCAAGACCGAACTCAAACTTCGTATCGGCAATGATGATGCCCTTCGTAAGCGCGTAATCCGCACACTTCTTGTAGATTGCGATCGTGTAGTCGCGAAGCTTGGTGGCGTACTCCTCGCCGTGTCCGGGGAAGCGCTTCTCAAGATATTCAATCGACTGCTCGAAGGAGATGTTCTCGTCATGGTCGCCGATCTCGGCCTTCGTCGAAGGCGTATAGATGGGCTCAGGCAGCTTCTCGGACTCTTTCAGTCCTTCGGGAAGCTTGATGCCGCATACGGTGCCGTTCTCGCAGTAGCTCTTCCAGCCGGAACCGGTAATGTAACCGCGCACGATGCACTCCACCGGAAGCATCTCGAGTTTCTTTACAAGCATGCTGTTGCCTTCGAATTTCTCCTGACGGAAGAACTCCGGCATATCTTTGGTATCAACGGAAATCATATGGTTCTTTACGATGTCCTTCGTAAAATCGAACCAGAACTTGGACATCTGCGTAAGAACGGTGCCCTTCTTCGTTACGATGTTGTTCAGGATGACATCAAAGCAGCTGATGCGGTCCGTCGCAACCAGAATCATGTTCTCGCCGACATCGTAGATTTCTCTTACTTTGCCTTCCTTCACCGGATAGTACTCTTTCATTCGCGTCCTCCTATATACTCATCGGTCCGGCAAATGCCACACCGATTCCTTTTCTTACGATTCCGGCGGCCAATACCACGCCGGTTTCCATAAAAGCAAGCAACCGATTACCGCTCGATATACGCGTCGCGCTCCGGTCCTACCGAGATGTAACGGATGCGGCAGCCGATCTGCTTCTCAACATACAGAACGTACTTCTGTGCATTCTCGGGAAGGTCTTCCCAGCGGCGGATGCCGCTGATGTCGCATTTCCAGCCGGGCATATATTCGATAACCGGCTTGCAGTCGTTGAGTGCTGCCGGGAACGGGAAATCATCAATAATCTCGCCGTTCAGCTCGTAGTGCAAGCAGATTGGAATCTGATCCATGTAGCTCAGAACGTCCATCTTCGTAAGGGCGATATCGGTAGCGCCCTGGCACTCCACGCCGTAACGGGTGGCAACGATATCGATGGGGCCGACTCTTCTCGGACGGCCGGTCTTCGCGCCGTACTCGCCGCCGGCTTCACGAAGCTTCTCCGCTTCCTTGCCGAACCATTCGCATACGAACGGGCCTTCGCCGACGCAGGTGGAATATGCCTTTACAACGCCGACAACCTGGTCAACCTTCGCGGACGGAAGTCCGGAGCCGACCGGCGCGTATGCGGCGATTGCGTTGGACGAAGTGGTATAAGGATAGATGCCGTAGTCAAGGTCACGAAGGGAACCGAGCTGAGCCTCGAAGAGGATGCTCTTTCCTTCCTTAACGGCATTCTTAAGCATCTTGCCGGTGTCGCAGATGAACGGCTTGAACTTCTCCGCATAATCGTTCACCCAATTAAGCAGTTCCTCATAGGTAACCGCTTCCGCACCGTAAACACCGGTCAGCGTCAGGTTCTTCCAGGTGAGCAGATCCTGCAGGTGCTCCTTCAGGCGCTCGGGATAGAACAGCTCGCCGGCGAGAATCGTTTTCTTTTGGTATTTGTCGGAATAGAAAGGCGCGATTCCCTGCTTGGTGGAACCGTACTTCTTGTCCGCAAGACGTGCCTCTTCAAGACCGTCCAGCGCTCTGTGCCAGGGCAGAAGAAGCGACGCGCGGTCACTGATTCGAAGGTTGTCCGGCGTAATTGCCACACCCTGCGCAATAACGGTCTGCATCTCGGAATACAGATTCTCGAGATCCAGCGCTACGCCGTTTCCGAGGATGTTCATGACACCCCTTCGGAAAATTCCTGACGGAAGAAGATGGAGAGCGAACTTACCGAATTCGTTAACTACCGTGTGACCGGCATTTCCGCCGCCCTGATAACGGATTACATAGTCGAAGCGTTCGGTCAAAAGGTCGACCATGCGGCCCTTTCCTTCGTCGCCCCAGTTGATTCCTACAATTGCGCAATTACTCATACGGGAAACCTTCCTTAAATGAAAATTTTACACCACAATATAATATACAGGTTTTCCTGTCATATTACAACATAAATCTTCGCTAGGAAGCAGGTATTTTTTTGTGCATTTCATGCATCAGAAATTGGACCCGTTCCAGCCCCAGTCCGCAAGCGGATGATAAGTCACATAAATCGCGCTTCCGGGGATTCCGAGCTTTTGGGAAAGCATGTCGCAGATCTGCCCGGTAAGCTTGTTATAATCCTCCGAGGGAGCGTTTCCGAGAAGCGCCACTTCGACATAAGCGCCCTTATCAAGCTTCTTTCCGCCGAACCAGAGGTCATAGCCGTCCTGGATTCCGACCATCAGATAGGCCTCTCCCTTGTGAAGCGTCGTGATCAGCTTTCCGAACTCGCTCTTGATTTCTTCTTTCCTGGTGTCGTCCACCTTCACGGTGAACTTCGCGTCGATCATCGGCATGTTACTGTTCTCCTTTCATTTTCGCAAGCAATGCGTTTTGTAATTCCTCTCCAATCCCCACGGACCGGTAATAGTTTTGTATTGTCCCGTATTTTTCGTGAAGCATTGCGATAAATGCCATCATATACTCTTCATGCGGAATCACAATGTTCATATCGATGTCCGGGAAGTTCTCGTGAAACTGCATCAGCCGTTCCCGGTTAGCGGTCTTGGTGACCATATAGTCAAAAACGATGTCCGATTCAGAGGCGCCGCACAGAAGAAGAATCAGCGCCGTCAGAACGCCGGACCGGTCTTTGCCGGCAGAGCAGCTGTACATGACACCGGTTTCGGATGTGGCGATCCGGCGAAGGGCTTCCGCCGTGCCCTTTGATTCCGCGATGGCAAGATAACTTCCGGGAACCGCTTCCACGCTTTCGGGAACGAAACTCCCTTCAACAATCGGGCAAATGTGATACGAAAAGCCTTCCACGCCGGATAGTCCGTGAGGCGTGCGCTCGACTTCCCCCCCTGCCCGAAGATCCAGGATTGTGGTGATGCCTCCCTTCTTCAGGAAAGCTATGTCATTTGCCGAAGGGGCTTTCGGCATATCGCTTCGAAGCACGCGCATCGTCTTTGTGTACCGATTAGTGCCTTCAATCCGGAACGTGCCGAGATCCATTGTATTCCGCGTCGTTTCAAGAAGCGATCCGGGGGTTCTTGCCCATGCGTTGTCATATCCGTCGGTAAGCGGTTCTCCGCGCTCCATCCGGTCAAGCTCCGAAAGGCAGGCTTCCACGGACTCCGCAATGAACGCGTCGCTCATCTCTCTCGTAAAAAAGAATATCTCTCCTTCCGGCTTCTCTGTAAGGAATTCGTGCATATTCTTCTGCAAGGTGTCAAGGTCAAAAGCCGCAACTTCGGAAAGCGGCTCCCGTTCAAAATTCGCCGGTACCGGCAGGTTATCACTCAGATGATACTTCGCTACAATGTGCGGATTCACAAGCGAGTAGTCGTTATGAAGCCGGTCCACGTTGCCTTCAATCAGCGGATTCCAGTCATACCGGTCATAGACAAAATGCCGGTACCCAAGGTCCTGAAGAAGATGCAGGTAATACCCGAGATAAAGGTCGTCCTGCTTCATCCGTTCCCCGAACCGCTCGCGAAATCCGACGAAATCATATGTCTTTTTCCATCCGCCGCACGGATACAAAAAGAAATGACTGTTTCCGCCCGTCCGGAAATCCGGAAGCACCGAGCCGAACCGGAGCCTGTCCGGATTCTTAAACGCGCGCCGCCGTATCAATTCTTCCGTAATCGCCAGATGTACCGTGCTGGATGCCATAACTCCCCCCTTATTTCTCCTCACAAACCTGGAAAATGTAAAATTTCAGATAGTACGACTCATCCGAACTCCAGAGAATCGGATGGTCCGGCGCCTGCGTGCGGAATTCCACCTGACGGAGGCGTTTGTGCACGCTCTGCGCCGCCTGCGCGATGGTTTCGGTGAACAGTTCCTGCGTCATGAAATGCGAGCAGGAACAGGTCGCGAGATATCCGCCGTCTTTCACAAGGCGGAGCCCTCGCATGTTGATTTCA
>JAEEGG010006756.1_pt1 | contig 26791 bp, 18 predicted proteins | sample 9134161 | NCBI WGS metagenome assembly JAEEGG01 (sample SAMN16246543, study PRJNA631951) | gut metagenome | biome: gut microbiome; feature: rumen; material: CR-attached | host: Bos | place: Iran: Karaj | collected 2018-10 | reverse complement strand
GTCGTCAAACAAACTCCGTCATCCCGTTCCGGGACCGCTGCCTTCCCGCCTGCTCACTAGCCGCTGAAATCCGGATTCCGCAGGCCCATCCCCGCCGCCACGATCTGACCTTCCCACAAAACAAGTGGCAGTCTATAATGGGGAAAGACTATCCTCCGATGTGTCGAATCCTCTATTTCTTATGATTGCTTGAAAATATCCCAGTTGGCCTGGATGTTCTGCCCAGCTTGATACCTAAAATAAACAACGAACTCTTTTACTACCTGCTCGTAATATTTGGAGTCTGTTTTCATAAAATTACTAACGCTGCTTGTAAGGCCGGAGCGATAGGCTTTATCATACAGCTCATACAGGATTGTAATTAACGTTGTGACGATGGCTTCAAACTTTTGATCCAGATCATCTTTCTTATAGTTTGATAGAATCGGCCCATAAGCAAAATTATCTATTGATAAAGCATTCTGTCCCCCCGCAAGTTGTTCTTTCGTGATTTGCTGATTGACAAGCCTATAGCAAAGACCCAATAAGGCAATAATTGTTTGCCGACCATTTTGGAGAATCTCCATTTCTTCGGATCTCAGATAGTGGTCTTTGTCATTAGGGTCTTTGAAGGCAGCATCTAAAGCATCGTATTTCGCCTTCAGGTCGATCAAATCGATAATGAAGGTTTTCTTGTTAGAATCTTTTTGATAGTTAACTCTAAAGAGCTTCCCATAGTACTCGGCATTATCAAAAATGGTTTTCTTCCCTGATCTTGATGTACCGGGTTGTTGATGGACGAATGACAGCAAGAGTTGCCCCAATTCATCATTCTTTAAGCTGTATTTGAATTTGGCTTTTGTTTTCTTGTCTGCGGTTCCTCTTTTGATTTCAAGAAAAATGTTCTCATCTTTCAACCAATGGGCTAGAGCAACCATCTCCTTTGAATTCGCACGCAAGTCTCTTGGGAGAATTGGCTTTTGTGAATTAGAAGCTTGAGCAATTTTGTTGAACAGTTCTGGGGCTGTTTTGTTATCCTTAACAGCTACGATTTTGCAAGGAATGACAAAGTCCTCTGTAGCCTTACCTTTATACTCTCCAATTAATTGAGTTGTTTGTCCTCCATTAACAATTGAGAAATTTGAGAGTGTAATCTTATATCCGTCAATAGAATAATCCTCACAAGCAATAATGATCCCATTGTTTAAGAACCAAAAGTTGATCCTATCTTTATCCAGTGTTTTTTTGATAGCATCGTCTACCAACTTGTTCTTGATAAACCTCCTGATATTAAGATCAAACAGCCCAGAGTTCTGATATAGATTATAAAGTTTTACGATAGAAGAAGATTTAACATTACACATAATACCTTCAAGAGAATTAGACTCATATGACAGGTAATTCTTCGGCTTGTCAATCAATATGCTTCCCTCAGAGACAATATCGATGTTCTGCTGTGAAGCTTCTATGGCATTCTCTATTTCGGCTTTGTCAAATACTTTTGCTGAGTCTATAGGGAAATCATCTGGCATAGTTTGCTCCATTCTTATTGCCACTGCTTCCACATCAAAGCTCTCGGCTTTAGTATATAAATGATACTCGACAGTGCCGGAGTTGTCGTCAGGCATCTGATCCATAGCGTTGGTTAGTTCTTTCTTCAATGCTTCATTATAGATGCCAGTGTTTTGTTTTTTAAAATTCTGATATGTGGAAAACATCTTATTGAATTCAGCAATAACTGCATTCGCATCTAATGAAGCAGTATACTTAGACTGACCTAGGATAAGTTTAGATTCGTCATCATTATAAAAGATGAAATCGATCCCACCATCATTTGGACCATCAGTAACGATGCAGTCGGCATAATTCTGTTTGAACACAATGTTTAAGAGCATATAACTAAAGGCTCTATCATCCATTATTGATTCTCCTTTTAAACTCTTAATGGCGTCTTTCACCAACTTGATTTGGGATTCAATCATTTCACTCATGGCATCTAAATATTAAAAATCTACATTTATAAATAATTCAAGTACAACTCAAAACAACGGCGTTGGTTTCGATTCATCTCGTCCCGAGAAGGCCCTTTAGCTCCTCAAGGGATAAAACCTTATCTTTATACCGATGAACCATTCTATGGCAGTTGGGACATAGGCAAATGAGATCGGTTTTGGGATCAACCTCGACTACCTCGTCTTTGCTATATAGAGGTTTAATATGATGAACCTCTATAAACCCCTTCCCGATCTCGCCATAAACCTTTTCGAAGTCAAAGCCACAAGCCATACACTTACAACCATGATATTTGATGGCGAGCCTTCTGTTATTTGCGTTTCTTTCATATCGGGTTGAGTAATACATCTTCTTTCTCCCTTCAACGCCATTCTTCACATCGAGAACCTCTACTTCTGTTTCGATATTGTCATTTTGATCATTAAACACCGTGGATCTAGGAGTGTCGATGATTGTCACATCGTATGAGTCTTCTCCGACCTTCGTGAAAATAATCTCAGGATAATTGTCGGCTTGGTGAGGGTGCTGGTTATACTTTTCCGCCAGAGCAGAATGCCAAAACATCCGGATTCTTCCGTGTTCATCAGTCCTAAACAAGCCATTGTACTCTTTGCCTTCATAGTAAAGTTTAATATCCCTTTTTTCGGGGTAACGGAGGTTCTCCACATTCCAGAAGGCATAGGTGTTTTGGGGGATTCCAGTTCCTCGATGTTCAAAGAAGGACTTATCTCCATACTTGATGGCCTCGGTTTCATTCAATATTTCAAAAGAATAATAACGACCGGTTTCCATATTCTCTTCTTTTTCATGTATGCAACAACCCCCGGGATCTCCGTTTTTTGATAGGGGAAGAATAGATAATAAGGCACTAAAAACGAGAGACCAATGAGTTGTTCTAATAGCTAAAGAGCTCACTCTTCGAAATATTGAGTGCTTTGGCGATTTTTGCTATTGTATTAAGGGTGGGGCTTTTCTCTCCGCGCTCAATCGTACCAATGTAGGTGCGATCCACTTCGCATTTATATGCAAACTGTTCTTGTGAGTAGCCTGCAGATTTTCGTAATTCTGCGACGCGTTTCCCAAAAGCAATATTCTCACTTGTTTTCATATTGCAACATTAGCAAAATGCTACCTTTAGCACAACGGTCTAAAGGTAGCATTTGGCCGGCCTGGTGATCGTCTTCCCACTATTCTCAATAGGACATTGTTTTCAGTTTAGACTTTAAGAGAAATCATACTCTTTCGGTCTTTGTCATAAGCGGAAAAAACTGTTTTCCTTCCCATTGGTACACTCATTTTTTACTTTTCTTAGGAAAATAAGAAGCAGGCTGAAGCTACGGAAGAACCGCTCCAACCTGCTTTCGATTTAGGACTGTTCGCTTAGGATATGTGGGTCACTTCCGTGGACCCGCATGAGATCATTGTTAAAAGGCTACGGCCAGGTCACTTTGCTGAAGAATAGGCATTCACCAATTAAAACATAGATGAGATTAATTAACGAATCATTTAGCAGAGTTCATCGAAAACCTCTCCACCATCCCATTCTCGCCCTATAGCCAACGTGAAGAACTTTTGACCTCCATCTTCTTGGAAGAATGAGCCTTCGTTTGAGTGAAGGAAGAATCCGTCCTGAAGGGTTATTTTACTTAAGGCCCACGGTTTCATAGAATTCCCACCTTTTGTAAGAACATAGATTGCATCCTCCTGCTGATTATAACCGGCTTCAAGAACGCTACTGGTCCCATATTGAGTACGACAGAATGCCTTTCCTGGCTGAAGATTGTTCAAATACGCTTGAAGGGTCCGTTCTTCTCCATCTTGGGGACAAGACAGGAATTCGGCAGGTGTTTTCCATTCAAATTGCTTGGCTCCAGGGGTTAGGGAATCTTTCAGACCATACTGTTTTTCATATTCTCGGCGGTTCATTTCTTCAATCTCGGCTCTCTGTATGGCAAACTGCATTCGATTCCACCTCGTTGTTTCAGACATTTCCTCGTTGGAGAAGATCCAATCCCCGAGTCCTTTTCCCGTGGATTCTTGCTTAGAATCCTCCTCTGCCCATCTCTCCATATGCTTTTTACAGGCTGCGGCTTGTTCTTTCGTCACTGTCCTCATCCAGCTGACATCCGAAGAAAGTGCTAACCCTCGAAGGATTGCAGGATTATCAAGGAAGGGTTGTATGCTTCCCCCACATAAGAAGGCAATCTTCTTCCTGGTGACGGGATTATTCAATGCGTTTTCAATTCGGGTAAACCACCGAAGATTATCTGGACGATTATTACATCTGTTGTTGTCAATATGATCAACAACCATATTTGGTTCAGGCTCCGGTCCATGAAAAGCAGTACAAACGACCTGGTGAACTCGAATTGTACCAGCAAGAATCATATACCCGTTTTTCTCATCCTTTGTTCCAAAAGTCCAAACACTATCATACTTACTGGCCCGACATCCTTCTTTCGGGAGTCGAAGGATAGCACCATTATCTCGGACCAGGTACTGACGGTCCTTGTATTCACAGGATTTCTCCTCGTTGAAATCGTTGATATTAGGCTTTTCCATTGTTATAATTACGTATTTTAAGAGGTATTCCCCAGCTGTCCAGAAGATAGACTATGATTTCACCCCACTCTTCCTCCGTTTTATAATCCAGTTTAACGTCAGCGAACCACATATGATTAATTGTATTGTGCCAGATGTCGACCACATGATTCTTATATGCAACACAGGTTTGAATGTCCCAACACGCTAATCTTTCTTTGTCGAAGCGGTCCAATAGTCTCTCCCCGACAGTAAAGAAGATGGCGACATCGGAGAGCCCATAGTCCGGAAGAGGATCTTCAAATTCGTTTTTCATAATAGGCATGACGATGCTGATTTCCATATTCAGATTCTTAAATACTGTAGGCATGACATCGAAGAACTGAGCTACAGCCCGCCGGTTAAGCAGGTCCTTCTTAACTTCTGGGTTTGATGCGTCAGCCAGCTCTGGATTCTCTGCTAGATCCATAAAGAAATTGTGATCCAAAACCTTAGAAATGATTTGAAGCTGGGCGACATCCATCCTATTCCGCTCAAAGATGTTATATACATTTGGGCGGGTACAACAAATCTTTTCAGCAAACTCAGTGATATTCCAGCCTTGCCGTCTCACTTCCTCTTCTATCAATTGTCCAATTGTCGTTGCCATAGCGATAGTGGTTATCTGTTCTGTTGCAAAGGTATTCACAATGAACCCAATGACAATGGATTCGGTGTCAAATTGTTTTTTACAATCGTCATATCATCTTCTTCAGGCGGGTTCGATAGCAATTATTTCTAGAAATAATGTACTTTTGCAGGCTCACTGAATTGATGGCTACCTCACGTATGCTCATATTTGTTTTGAACTGGTCTAACCTAATACCGATACTGGCGTTTGTTGCTCTTATAGTTCTGGCCATCCTTTGGCGGAGGTCGAAGGGTAAACGGGGTGAGAAGCAGGTCGCGACACTGCTCACACTCCTCCCAAAGGATAAGTATAAGGTCATCAACGACCTCTTGATCAAGAAGGGTGGATACAGTACACAGATAGATCATGTAGTCGTATCGATTTATGGGATTTTTGTTATTGAGACCAAGTATTATCGGGGCTGGATCTACGGCGGGGAGAACAGCGAGTTTTGGACCAAGAACGTATTTGGCCACAAATACGAACTGCGGAATCCTCTATGGCAGAACGAAGGGCATATAAGGACCATCACTAAACTGCTTGATGATCCTGGTCTCGTTCCCATATACAATATAGTTGCCTTCTCCGGCCAGGCGACGCTTATGGTAGACAGGTCGCTCCCTGTTATGTACTGGCGGCAGGTTGTCCCCTATATTCGAAGGTATAAAGAGCCGATGATGTCGGAATCCTACGCTGAAGATATTTACAATACACTGCTTGCTGCCAATGTCGAGGATAAGAATGCCCGGAAACAGCATGTCCAAAGTGTGAAACAGAATAGGCAGCGACGGGATAATGCTGTGGCTTCTGGCAAGTGCCCCAGGTGTGGAGGAAAACTAGTTCTCCGGGAAGGACGATATGGGAGATTCTATGGTTGTTCCAACTATCCAAAATGCAATTATACGTTAAACATTAGATGATTCTAACTATGAAAAGAATTTTCCTACTCTGGTTTATCATCGTGATGACGATACCTGTTATGGCTCAATCTCCATCTGAATCGACATCAGTCCCAATGTCTAGGAAAGACACCTTGATGCTTGGTTACCTTATGCGTATTTCTCAGCATACAGCACCGGCATACAAACTTTATCCGACCGAGAATATATGGACATTCCTGGAACTTGAGACCTTCACTGGCAAGATTTGGCAGGTCCAGTATTCTGTTTCTGGCGATCGCTTCAAGGTCCCTGTCAACAGTGTGGATCTAAGTTTCGATTTTACGGGGGATTTACAATATGCTGGACGATTTGAGCTTTATAGTACGAAGAATATGTACAATTTCCTCCTCCTAGATCGTGAGAATGGACAGGTCTGGCAGATACAATGGTCTACTGATCCAGATAATAGAGGCCTTGTGGGCGCGATAAATACTATTGAATGACGAAGTAGCCCACGATGGCCATTCTTTTTCAGAAGGCGTATAGCGTCTTTTTTTGGTAAAGCATCCATTCTCTTTATGATCGAGCCGAAGCAATCTTTCCTGCGCTTTTTGTGCTTTCACTTATGTCAGAATAAAAGAGCTTTATCGGCATTGACAACAGAAAGATGAAAAGCAAAAAGCGGGGCAAATGGACATTGAAGTGCCTGGAATGTGGCGCGGTGCGCTTTAGGGCCTTTTGAAAAGGGGCCTAAAGCGGGTGGGATGGCCTTGAAGGCCTAGGAATCGAGATGGGTCCGCCCTCGCTTTTCAAAATACGAGGACTAATCCGAAAATGTGGCTCCTCTACATTTTGATGCGACACGATGATCCTATTGACAGTGACAGCAGCAAACTTTTACCCCAAACCCCTGAAATAGTTTCACCTTCCCAAGCACTACTACCTAGAACAACCAAACACTCTGAACAGGGAAACAAGAAATCAGATGTCCCGGCCAAGCAGGCCTATGTGAACAAGCCGAACGAGTCCTACAACGCCTTGAAGTAGGGCTCGTTCAGCTTCGATACCATTTTGACCGGTAGATTGGACCTTCGGCTTATTCCCGCTTGACAATGTCATACCCCAAGGAGACCACCAATTTGAGGGTCTCCAGGGCGGTATTACGGTCGTAGGCCTTCTCCTCTTCGGGCAGTTCTTCGTAGGGGACAAGGCAGGGGGTCTGGCGCTTGGCGCTATCCCGGACTGGCCCCAATGTCCATCCCTCCGCGATCCGGTTTGCGGCCCAAACTTCGTGGACGTTTTTGGCAATCGCCTCCGAGAGTTCCAGGAGCTCGGGAGGAAGCTCGATATCAAGAACGGCCGGGGAGGGCGTGTACGGTTTCTTTATAGACTTGCTTTTGCTTTTTCCAGCCATTGCTCCGCTTCTTTAATTATGTCCTCTTTGCGCGAATCAAAGGTCCTAGAATACTCTTTGAAGTTATTCAGGGCCTGTTCCAGATAAACAGTGGCCGCAGCCGGATTACCTTGGTTCAAATAGAGCAGCCCCATATAGCTTTGGCTTTCGGCAAGTTCGCCGAGAGCCTGCGGATCTTTCTTTGGTACCCCCTCACAGTATGTGATAACCTCCCTTAAATGCTTCTCTGCCTCATCATATAAACCGATGCTGGCATAAAGCCTTCCCAAATTGTTCAGAGCATTTGGTCTGTCTTCCTTACTGGATAGTTCCAGCGCCTTTTCCAAAGGTTTCCGGGCATACTGATACTCCTCAAAATCCATCAAGAACCAGCCTAAATTTGTATAATACATCGACAGGCCGTCTCTATTCTTCTCTTCAATAGAAAGGCAGTTATCTATGACGAATTGTTTGATGAGGTTTACGGCCAGATTAAGATGTGACGATCGCAACATCTTGGCGACATTGTAAAACATAGAAACAGTGTCAGAAGAACCCAAGGCATCCCGGCTATTGTCTAAAGCAGTTTTCAAACACGACAACGCTTCTTTTTCCATGCCAATCAGATAGAGGCACCGAGTCTTCTTGGCTGCGAGCCAAAACCGTGTCTCTGTAGGACGAGTAACTGAATTTGGCAGCTGTAGCAGTTGTTCGCATTCTTTAAAAAATGACAATGCTTCTGAATAACGTTTATGGTCAAACAACCAATCAGCATAGGACTCATACAGATTGCCTATCCGGGCACTGGAAGTCTTGGCTGTAAACAGATCGACTTTGAACTTGGCGATTGCCAACAAGTAGCAGTTATCGACCTCATCGTCGCGTTTTATACTATCTAAATACGAGGCCACTTCATTCACGACATTCTCTGTCCGCAGTGAGAATGTATAATCCAGGAAGCTATTTTTCATTACCAGTTCAAAACACTGGTTATATGTGGAGATAGCTTTGGCCTGTAAATCCATCATCTTGTACAGACGAGCCAACTCCATTAGAGCTTCAAGATATTCATTATCCAGAGAAATGGCTTCTTTCAGATAGCGTTCAGCATTCGCCAAATCTCCATTCTTGATACTGGACTTGGCAAATTCATACAACATCTTTCCGAACCCGCGATCCCCTTTTTCATTGTTCCGAAACAAAGATAATACTTCATCATAAAGGTTGACGGCCTCTATCCCCTTTCCCTGCTCTCTTAAGATCTCTCCCCACAATTCGCAGAGCTTCAACGCTTTTTGGCTTATAGAATAAAGACTAACTCGACGTGAACCCGAAAGAAGATCTTTGATTTCCAAACAATGCTCCTCCGCAAGGCTATATTCTTTCTTCTCAATTCTAATTTCCACCAAACTTAGCAAGCAATCAATGAGAGGATCTTTACGGAGGCTGCTGCGAGTTCCGTTAATGCGGTATCTTTGAATGGCTTCGATATAGTTTATTTCCGCGTCATCAGGATGATTGGACTCTTTCTCAATATCAGCGATTAACGCGAAAAGATTGGCGACTTGTCGGTCTTCCCCAAATCTTTTTTGGCCATAGTGTTCTCTACATAATTGGACTGCCGAGCGATAGTATTCTTTCGCTTCTTTGGGCCGTCGGGGGTCACGGGAACCGCTGTGCCTGATTTTCCAATTGAAATCACCCAGCTGTGTCAACAAATCAATACTGTATTGTTTTGTGTGCTGGCTGGAAGTGGTGATGTCCGCGATCAGATTTCTTACCATCGGCAAATCCTCTTTGCCAGCCTTGGGCGCCAGTTTTTCCAGCGCCGATTGCACGTCTTTCAGCAAGACGGTTTCAATGGGGTGTTCATGAATGTTGCGAATGTTCAGATTCGAGATCACGATCTTAATATCGCGAGGAACGGTTGCATTGTCAATGCAATAGGTGATAATATTCTTGTCTTTTGAGTCATTGGCAAAATACAATTCCTTGACCGTCCATTTCGCCGCATAGGAGTTCGCGCTGCCTAGAAAAAGGAAGATGGAGGAATTCTCGATTTCTTCAGCTAGACGATCGGAAAATTCCTGTCCCCCTGAAATGTCCTCGGTGTCCATAAAACAAGAGATATTATTCTCCATCAACGTTTCATAGACGAGACGCGCAGTAGGTGAATCTTTCCTGGAATAGCTGATAAATACGTCGTGTTTCATATGCTTATTTCTTATTTCTTTTTCAATTCGAGTTTTACCGCCCCTTCCTCGACCAGCTCGACCAAGTCGTTTTGTGTAAGCAACCCCATATAATAAAGATAGGCGGCCGCCTGGCTCCAATCGATGAAGGCCGAACCGTGCTCGTCGAAAGCCAACGGAGCCCCGAGGGCGGCGTCATCGATGTAGACTTGCCCATAGACTTTGGGGGAGGTGGTCCATACCTTCTGGGTGGGGTTTTCGTTGATCCCGAAGAGCGGAAGGCCCCGTTCCGCAAACCAGTCCAAAGCGGGCTGCAGCGTATCCTCTCCTTCGGAGTGTCGGCTGCGCATCGTGCAGAGCAGCAGTTTGCAACCGTTGGCCACGAGCCTTTTCAAGATGGGCACGGCCCCGATGTCCTCTCCGACGGCAGGGTAGGCGTGCTTGACCACCGTGCCGTCGAAGTCGAGAACGATATAATAGGATCCAAACGCCATCGGTTACAACGTGATGGTTTCGCAGCCCGGGAACAGGTTCAGGAACGCCTGTGCGTTCTTGGGGCGGGAGAAGGCGGAGAACTGCAACCCGGCCACAATGGCATCGATGAACTGGTCCGAGAAATTGTACATATCCAGATAGAAACGAATGTCTTGGTCTTGTTCGCTGAGGTCCATGATCGGGTGGGGTTCCTCGCGATCCGTGGCCAGATAGTACAGGGTCGCCGCAAGGCCGAAGATATCGGGCTGCTCCCCGAAGCGGACCATCCCGTTCCACGTTTTCAGTTCCGGAGGAGCAAAACAGCTGCGTGAAGATGCGCCGTCACGATTGATGATCCGGTTGTTTTCGTCAAATTGTTTGGCCACGCCGAAGTCGATCAGCACAGCGTCTCCGTTGTCATCGACCAGGATGTTTTCCGGTTTGATGTCGAGATGGAGGATTTTCTTTCGGTGTGCGACGTGAAGCGCCTTGCACAGAGGGATGATGACGTGGCGGATCAGCATCTCCTCGGAGAAGGAGAATCCGGACATCTGGAGTTTCTCCAAGGAGCCTCCCTTAAGGAAAGGCATCACATAGTAGAACGTGTCCGTCATAGAACTTCTGAAGCACTCGAAAGCCGGGACGATATGACTGTCCGGTGTCATGCCTAATTTGTGCATGATCTTCGCTTCCTCGATGAACTTGCCCAGGTTATCTTCCTTGAACTGGGCATCGTCCGGGTTGTTCAAGACGGCTTGGATGCCCTCGCGGTGATAGAATTCTTGCGGGAAGAATTCCTTCAGGACGACTTCCTTCCGCTCTCCGGTCGCCAAATTGAGCGAATCGGCACTATAGGTGTATCCAAAGTAACCATTTCCCAGGAATTGGTGGATGATGTATTTGGTGTTGTTTTCTCCCAGCAGTTCGGTCCCTTGCGGCAGTTTGTCGGCATTCCGGTCGAAAGCCGGCAGGTCTTCCACGTCTTCTTCCTCGTCGGAGGCGTCGCTGCCATAACCCATCTGCTCCAGCGGCTTGTAGAGCTTGAGCGCGAGAACTTGTTCTTCGGTGATGGGCTCCGGGACCATCTCGTCCAGGCCGTAGGGATGGAGTTGCCGCTTGACATAAGGCTCGTTCAGCTCCTGGATGAGCCAATTGAAATCGATCTCATCATCCGTGTCCGGATCGAAGGCAAAACCGTCCTGAAAGAAAGCGTCGCCTGGATCTGCGTCAAACAACCGGGGTTCGAGATCTCCTCTGTCGTTTACGATCAGGCAGTCCTCGGTGAGCTTATAGGCGGGAGAGAACAGACTGACGATCGGCTTTTTCTCAATCCCGTTCATCCACGCGATTTCCCACTGGCCATAGGGCTCGTTCCGGTCGATATAGGCAAGCACCCGATTTTTATCGGCGATATTTGACAAGGACCAGACCTGACGGGATTTCTTCTTGAAGAGGTCGCCCAGGGTGACAATCTCGAATCCCTCCCGCGGTTCCAGTTCGTTGACAAAGAGCGACTTCAAGAAGCCTTTCTTCTTGACATCGGCCAGTCTGAGAATCTGGGCGTAACTGTCATCGCCGAGTACCTTGGATATGTTACGATGGCAGAGCATCGGGTGCGTAAGGTCGAACAGCCAAATCTTGTGCTTGCGTTCCCGGGGCTTCCCGGCATCGATGAGGATGGCCACTTCGCCGAAGGGCAGGAGCGCGATGGTGTCCACCCAGTCGCGGCGGAGCGCCTCTTCCATCTCGGGGCTCCGCTTTTCAAAAATGTCCTTGGGCGCCGCGATTCCGGCATACTTGCCGGCGTCGGTGAAATCTTCGAGGCAGTGCGCCAGGCAGTGGTCGAATGCCGCCTTCCCGCCCGGATAGCCCAGATAGGTCGACAGCACATAATCCGGCTTGTCGCCTTGCAGCCACTTCAGGGAGTCTTTCATTTCGACGTGGCTGCCTTTGCTCCCGACGCCATAGCACAGAAGTCTTGCGATGGCCAGGAGTTTCTCGTTGGCATCGCCGTCGACAAACATCTTTTCTCCCGCGCCGACCATCGCCGCGGCGATGGCGCAACCGGCGAATGGATTGTAAACGATCCCTTGCCCATCATATTTCAGCAAGGTCTTGAGGGCTTGGGCGACCCGGATTCGCGGCCGGCGGGGCTGGATGCCGGAGTCGACCAGCATTCCGTTGGCGATGTTGAGGAATCGTTTCGCGAGGGCGTCGTGCGGTGCGGAAATCAGTTGCTCCGCCAGCATAATGGTCGCGTACTGGCGCTGTGCGCTGTCGCTGGCGACGTTCTCGGTGTGGAGGACGAGCCTTCCTTTCCGATGGTGATATTCTTGGACAACCGTCACCGTATCATACTGGTGGAAGGTGTCATAGATGTCTTTCAAGTCGGCGGGAATCGAGCCGACTACGCTGACGGTGGACTTGCCTTCGGCCAATATCGCCTTGATGCGTTTGTTCAAGGGGGGATTCAGCCGGCACCAGTCATAGTCGACCACTTCGTCGGCGCGGATGGAAGCGAAGACGGTTTCGCCCTTCTTCGGCTCGTTCGTGACGTCCAGGCGGTTTTGCGCCGCCAAGGCCAACATCAGAAGGGGGGTCAGCGTGTCAGGATTGTACTGATAATAGGTGTCGATCGCTTCTTGCAGGAAACGGAGTCCTTGGTTTTCGTTTTTTGCCATATAGGGGTTGTTTCAAGATTCAATCAAATGCCAAATTGCCCGTCTTTGCCTTCCGGGTCTTTGTGGTACCAGCTTTTCCGGCGAATCCAGTTGAATCCGTCATTTTTGGAAATGACGGCGACATCGACCAGCCCTCCAACGCTCTCTTCCGAGAAGGTCATGATTCGATGGAATCCGGTCAGGTCGATCAGACTGTCGGCCAGGGAGGCCATGGCCGGCAGGTCATAATCGGCCAGCGCTTTCTCCCAGGTCCGCTGATTGGCATCCAGCCTGCGATTGCATTTCCGGACGAAACTATCCTGCAAGTCCTCGGTCTTGACTTCGTCGAGCAGGTCGAAAAACTCCTGGTCGACAGCTTCCTCCCCCTCGAGGGGGGCGAACACGCCGCTCTTCCGGAAGTCGGTCATCTCAAAGAACGAATCACAGACGAATCTGGACCATTTTGAATGGATACCCCGCAAAAGTGCCCGAATGACATCCTTCTGGGCGAAAGGGCAGATGGCGACAGGGCGCTGGTCGCTGATGTTGACGATGTCCTGCTCCCGGATGTGATAACAGACCCGAGCGTCGAATCCTTCGTTGATATGGACGGGGACAAGGGAAGGATAGACTTGTTCGTGTCCGAATCCCGTGAAGATCAGGGTCGCGGAGGAGCCGCTTCTGTAGCGACAGGTCAGCAGTGTCCAGAGCAACTCTTCAAAAGCCGGCCGTATGCCGTCGATGACCTCGCTGGGGAAACTTTTTTGGGGGATGCAGCCCTCTTTCTCTGTCAACCGAAGGAAAAAGTCATTCAACAAACGCTCGGAGGAGAGCCGGAACTGCGCAAAGGAATAATCAGTGAAGGAGGGGCATTTCCCATTCTTGATGGCCCATTTCCGGAAAGAAGTGCAGGCTTTGACAAACGACTTGACAAACGAATGGGGGTGAAGCAAGGTTCCATCCCGCTTCCGCATCGTCTCCTCGAAGCCCAGATTATCCATTACATCGTGGAATGAATCGCGGGCCAGTTCTACCAAATGACGCCCACAAAGGCGTTCGTCCCAAAACATCGGCTCGCTCTGGATGAAATTGAATAAGTCGTGGGCGGCCGCCAAAACGGTTGGATGCTCCTTGTTGCCGTGGAGCTGGCGGTAACGTCTGATGATGACGTCCCAAGGTGTCTGCAGAAAGTCGGCATTCCCTGTCACCATCACGGAGATGGGCTCTGCCTCGCAAAGGCGGAGCATCTTGTTCCCGTTTTTCGTCACTTTCAGGATTCTCTCATCCCTTTTAAAGCGCGTACGTGTGACGGCGCTGTCCGCCGCGATGGCGGCCCCTCGTTGATTGAGTATTCCAACAACTGACGTCATAATTCATTCCTCCTGAAAAACAAACTGTGCTTAATCCACGTGAGCCCTTCGGGAATGGTGATCACGGCGATTTCCCGGACTTCCACCGGGGCGTCCTTGGCTCCGGCACGGAGACGGTTCAGATTGACATTGGCTTTAATCAGCGACTCGGCGGCCGTGACCATCCCGTCCACCCCGAAGGAATCCAACCCGATGGCCCATTCTTTGACCGCCTGCTCCGTGGCTTCTTGCATAATGCTCTCTATGTCCGCCGCAGGAGTGTAAGCCTCCAAGTGCTTTTTCACGTATTCCTCATACTTCGTCCCCTGGAACTTCTCGGTGACCCTGCGGGCATATTTCTGGAAAGTTTCGAGTTGCTCGTTATAGAGGACCTGCTTCACTTGCGTCGTCGATCCCCAGAGAAGGGTGGAGATGCTTTCGTGATTGCCGAGAAGATGGAAAAAGGCGTAGTCTCGATGACAGACCTTGTCGACCGTCACGTCTTGGAAGCAAAGACTTCCGTCCTTGACTCCGACGATGATTTCCAATCCGGAAGGGAAGATCTCCTCGGTGCCGAAACCCATCAGGATGATCTTGGCGTCTTCTTCGGAAAAATGCCGGGGCCCTTCCACAAAAGGCACGGTTTTCAAATATTTTTCAAAGTCCACTCCATAATCTTGGAAAGCGGGATGCGCCTGTGCGGGCAGGCGTCTGTAATCTTCGATGATTCGCTCCCAGGGGATGGACGACGCCGGATTGACCGCGATGGCCACAGGATACTCCTTCGACAAGGAGTAAATGGTGTGATCCGTGTCAGCGGCGCACGCGATTCCCGCCTTGGTGAACAGTGCGATGAATGAGGGACACATAGCGTGTGTTACTAATCTGTGATTGTTCAAATATAGTGATTTTCTTCCAATAGCCGGGGCAAATATTGGGAAAAAGACCACGAGAAAGCGTATCTGTCTCGCGCCCAATCCTTTTCCGCCAGCACTGATTTGAAATAAAGGCGCGAAAAATACGTACTATGATAAAAAGGGCGAAGAATGGCTGTTGTCATTCTCTCAAATTGTTGATAACTTTGAACAATACCCACCCGTGGGTAACACTAATGCGAAAGAACCAATGAAGATCATTCACACAAGTGATTGGCATCTGGGCCACTTGCTATATGGGGCCGACCGGGGCGTGGAGCAGGCCGCGATGATGGACCAGTTGGCGGCGATCCTTCAGGAGGAGATGCCCGACGCGCTGGTTGTCAGCGGGGACATTTTCCATACGTCGCAGCCGTCGGCGTCGATCCAGACTTTTTTCACGGAATCGGTGATGCGCCTGCGCGCGGCGGTTCCGGGGATGACGATTGTCATCATTGCCGGGAACCACGACAGTGCGTCCCGGCACGAAGTGACAAAGGTCCTGTGGGAGACGCAAGGCGTCCATATGCTGGGATCGGTGGACAAGAACCACCTGGAGGACTTGATTGTGGAAGTCCCTGGCAAGGGTTTCGTAGTCGCCGTTCCCTATTTGAACGAGCGAAGCATTCCTGATGGTTTTTACCAGTCCATCCTCAATTTGGCCGCATCGCGGAATGGGGAGAATCTCCCGGTCGTGATGGCGGCGCATCTGACGGTGTCCGGCAGTGACTTTACCGGCCATGAAGATGTCCGGGACGTGACCGTGGGCGGAATCGACGGCGTGGACCTTGCCACGCTGGGCGCGGGGTACGACTACCTGGCGCTCGGGCATATCCACCGGCCCCAGACCCTTTCCGGGTCGGACAACCGGGCGCGGTACAGCGGGACCCCGATCGCTGTCAGTTTCGACGAGGCCTATTCCCATTCCGTATCCGTCGTCGAGATCGCGTCGCACGGCGACCGTCCGGTGATCCGCACCGTCGATATTCAGAACCCTCGTCCACTCGTGACGCTTCCTGTCAAGGGGTTCGCCCCCTGGGACGAGGTCAAGGCGCTTCTTGAGCAGTTCCCGAAGGACAAGCCGGCTTACCTGCGCCTGAATGTGGAGGTGGACGATTACCTTCCGAAGAGCGCGCAGGAGGATGCGCGGGCTCTCTTGAAGGACACGCCGGTGATGTTCACCTATATCAATGCCCGTCGGAAGGGAACGGCCACCGGGACCCGGAACGGTGTTACGGTGGCGGAGTTCCAGGCGATGAGCCCCCTGGCCGTCGCCGAAATGTATGCCCGGGACAGCGGACTGTCCTTCGGGGAAGAATTGAAGGACCTGTTTCGCGAAGCGGAAGCGCGAGTCGAGGAGGAAAAACGCAATAACTAGGTTCGAGATGAAGATTAGAAAACTGACCATCCATAACCTCGCGTCCATCGAAGACGCCGTCATCGATTTTACCCGGCCCCCGCTGTCGGACAGCGACATTTTCCTGATCACGGGTGACACCGGTGCGGGGAAGAGCACCATTCTGGATGCATTGTGCCTGGCGTTGTATGCGAATACGCCCCGGATGAAGAATACGGAAATGGAAGGATCCATCCAGGAAAACGGCGGGGTCAAGCTTCAAGTGGAAGATCCCCGTCGCCTGCTGCGTGAAGGCGCCGGAGAGGGCTTTGTCACGCTTGAATTCGATGGTTCCAACGGGGTTCCGTACAAGGCCTGCTGGGGTGTCAAACGGGCTTATGCCAAGGCCACCGGCCGTCTCCAGGGGAAAGAATGGACGCTGGAGAATCTACGCACGAATCGACAATTGACCAAAGACCGGGAAATCGCGGCGGAGATCGCGGTGGCTACGGGGCTCTCCTCCTTCGACCAGTTCTGTCGGACTACGATGCTGGCGCAGGGCGAGTTCACGCGTTTCCTGAACAGCAAGGACGAGGAGAAAGCCGCCATCCTGGAAAAGATTACCGGGGCGGACATCTATGCCCGGATCGGCAAGAAGATCTATGACTTGTCCCAGGCAAAAACGGACGCGTACAAGCAGGCCAAGCTGAATGCGGAGGGGAATGCCGCGCTTCCCCCGGAACTGCGTCAAGCCAAGGAGACGGAGAGACAGGATTTGGAAAACCTTTCCAAGGAGGAGGGAGCAAAGAAGAAGGACTGTGAGCGCAAGGCTCAGTTCCTGAGCGAGGAAAGACGGCTGAACGGTCTGGTGGAGAAGGCGAAAGAAGAACTGGATAAGGCAGAGAAGGAGGTCGGTACGGAAGAATTTGCCCGGAAGGCCGCGCGGGTCCAAGATTATGAGGAAACCATCGAGGTTCGTGCGCATCTGGCGACTTTTGAAACGAAGTCGCTGGAGGCCGAACGCGCGGAGCGGGAGATCGGCGGTCTCGCCAGCCAGTATGTGTCCGTGCGCGCCGGCTTGGCTTTCTTGAAGCGGAAAAGACAGGAAATGCGAGACCGGCTTGCTCAGGTTCAGGCCTTCTTCGAGAAAGAGAAACCGGATCTCCCGGTCATCGAGAAAGCCCAGACGGTGGAGGGATATCTCAAGACACTGACGGATGGACAAGCGCATATCGCTGCCTGGGAGAACAAGAACAAGGGCATCGAGGCTGAAATCAGAACGTCTTTGCGGCCTGACGTGGAAGAGAAAAAGAAGGTGTGGACCGATGCGAAGACCGTTCTTCAGCAAGCGGAGTCCGCCCTTGAAACAGCCAGTAAAGCCGTGAAGGACGAGAATCTGCCGCAAGTCCGCAAGGAGTTGGCGGCCAAGCGGGCGCTTGAGGCGAATATTGGCATTGCCCAGCTGCAACTGGGCGTTCTGTCTGAAACGTTTGCCGCGCGGGAACTGGAGAAGAATCAGATCGAGGCCGAGGAAGCCTCCCTCTCGGAGCGCAGGAAAGAGCGGAATGGGCTGGCCGAGGACTTGACCGTCAAGGTCGAACTGTTCAAGCAGGCGGAGAAAACCTACGACAAGGTGAAATTGGCCGCCGAAACCCGCGTGGAAGAGATTCGTGGTACCCTGACCGAAGGCGACATCTGCCCGGTTTGCCGCCAGAAGATCGTTTCCGCGCTGCCCACCTCCACCGAGGTCTCCGCCATCATCCTTCCGGTCCGGGAAGCCTATTTGCAGGCCAAGAACCAGAAGGAGGACGCGGAAAGCGAACTCCGGAAAATGGACAGTCGGATCGAAGTGGCCGACAAGGCCCTGGTTCGGCGCAAGCTTCAATATGAATCCACGGACCCCGTTTCAGAGAAACGCGCCGCTACCTTGACGGCCTTGGAAAAATGCGGAATCTCGGAATTGGCCGAGACGACGGAGAATGACTTGGCGGCGCTTTTGACGCGTACGAAAGAGGAAATCGAGCTTTTGGACGGGAAGGATAAGGCAGGAGTGAAACTGGAATCTGCCGAGTCGAAAGCCCGGGAAACAGAGAAGCTCCGCCGGAAGGAGGAAGCGAATGCGAAAGAGGCCTATGATACGGCCGATCAGCTTTTGAAGGGGAAGCAGAATGAGATCGAGACGAACAAGAAGCGGTCGGCGGATGAACAGAAAAGGATGGACGAGGCCCAGGCCAACCTGGTCGTCATCCTCGCCGGCAGCCGCTGGGAGAAGGATTGGGAATCCGATTTGAAGGCGTTCGGGGAGGATCTGAACGCGGCCGTTGAGAACCACAACGGAAACAAGAAACAGGAAGGTGAGCTGGAGAAGGCCCTCCGGGAAGATTTGAAGCCGAAGATCGAGGCGGTCGAGGCGCATCTGGAAACGGTCGAGCAAAAGGAACCCGGCTGGCCGGCGCTTCTCCAGAAGGATCCGGAGGAAATGCCGGGGATCCGAAAGGTGGCGGATGGCTTGAAAGTGGCGTTGCTGGAGAATCTTCAAATCTTCGCTTCGGCGAAGGAGGATGCGGCGAAGGCGGACGAGCAAGTCGGCAAGTACCTCGAAGATCATTCGGATTTCACGAGAGAAGGGCTGAAACAGCTGTCTTTGTGCGACAAGGTCGCCATCCAGGCGGACAAGGGGGTGGTCGAGGAAGCCCGCCGCCGGGTCGGGAATGCCAAGATCGAATGGGAGACCCAGAAGAACAATCTGTCCGCGCATCTGGAAACCAGGCCCGAGATAGAGGCGGGAACGACCGAAGATTCGTTGAGAGCCGCCATTGAGGCGTACGACCAGGCGATCACGGACCGGGCGGGACAGATCGCCCTGATCCAGCAGGAGTTGGACGATGATGACCAGAAACGCCTGCGTCAGGGAAGTCTTCAGAAGATCGTCGATGACTTGAAAATCGAAGCGGACCGATGGGGGCGGTTGTGCGATATGTTCGGCAACGCGGACGGCAAGGAATTCCGCAAGATTGCGCAGAGCTATGTCCTCGGCAGTCTCGTGGAGGCTGCGAACGACTATATGGCCGCGATGACCGACCGCTATACGATGAAGGTCCACCCGGGAACGTTCATCATCGAACTGGAGGATGCCTACCAGGGCTATGCCAGCCGGGTGGCGAGCACCATCTCCGGCGGCGAGAGCTTCCTGGTCTCGCTTTCCCTGGCGCTGGCCCTTTCGGACATCGGCACGGGCATTTCCGTGGACACGCTCTTCATCGACGAAGGGTTCGGCTCGCTCTCCGGCGAACCGCTGCAGCGGGCGGTGGATATGCTCAAGTCCCTGAACAAGCAGATCGGCCGCCACGTGGGCATCATCAGCCACATCAAGGATCTCCGGGAAAAGATTCCCGTGAAGATCTTGGTCGAGCGGCCGGCACACAGTTCCACCAGCACGGTGACGGTGGAGGAGAAGGATTGATAACTTCTTTAACAAAACACATATGATTACACTTGTCTATAGCCCTTATTTCGGCCCTCGGCCCTATGTCGACCTGGCCGGGCGGGGAGGCGTGCTGATGGGCGTCTCTCCGGTGGGGACGGTGGGTCTTCTGGATGCGTTGGAGCTCCATCTCGGGAACAAGGGAACGGAACCCGAGTCCCTGGGGAGGCTGATCGCCTATGTACAGGCGATGCGGCAGGCCATCGCCGACGATCCGACCCTGTTTTTCACGGAGTCCTTCCGCGGAGATGAAATCGGTACGGCCAAAGTCATCCTTTCCTGGCGGGACGCCCTCCTGATGGCGCTTTGGAACCCCGAGGAAGCATCGACGGAGAAGCTTCGCGGACTTTCCTCCATCGAGAAGCATTTCCATTGCTCCGGGACGGCCGACCGTTGGCGGGCCTTGTTGGCCCGGGTCTCCGAGGCCTCCCTGGTGGTCCCTGCCCACATCGCCATCGAGTGCCGGACATCGGCCGAAACGCTGGAACCTTGTGTCCGCAAGGTGCTGGAAACGCTGAAAGAGAAGGGGATGCCCGTCTCTTTCTATGAGGCCTCGTCGGGAGCGGCTTCGGAAGGAACGGCGCTCCGGATGGTCCAGGATGCGCTCTTGAAGGGCGTCGATGTGGCTGATGGGACGAAGATGGCGCTTCCGGATGACGGCACTTTCCGGCACGTTACGTTCAAGTTCGGCTATGACGCGACACGCTGGGCCGCCCTTTCCGCCCGGAAATGGAGAGATACGGACACGCTGCTTGTCAATTCCCGGACTTCGGAGATGAACGGTTCTCTCCGTGTGCTTGGACAGCCGACGCTGCGAAGCGACATCGAGGGAGCTCCGCAATCCGCTCAGCTCTTCCTGTTGGGATTGTCCCTCTTCCGAAAGCCCGTGGACGTCCAGCGTTTGCTGTCTTACCTTCGCGTTTCCCCCAATCCGATCGGGAAGCTCCATCTGAAGAAGACGAACCGGGAGGGCGAGCCATATTTCAAGGCGCTGAACCGGGAGTTGACGGACATCCTCCTGAAAAAAGGCGGGTTCGATGGCTGGAACGAGGCCATTGACGGTGCTGTCTATGACAGGGAAGGTGCCGCATTGAATCCGGCCGACCGCAATAAGGTCCTCCGTCTTTTCCGGATGTGGGAGAAGGCGGAACCCGACGGGAGTGTGCCGAAAGAAGCCCTTCAGTCGTGGCTGAAGCAGATGCGCCTGTGGGCGAACGGTCTCGCACAGGTCATCCCGGACGATCCGGGCTACGCCAGTCTGGTTTCCAATTGCGAGGCGATGGAAATGCTGCTGGAGGGAGCGCCGGAGCGGGTGGATCCCGATTGCATCTCCCGCTGGGCGGAAGGGATCTTCTCCACCATTACGATGACTGCGGACATCGCGGAATCCGGAGCCGGAGAAGCAGTTCCCGACATCCGTGATGCGATGGATTCTCCCGGCAAGGTGGTTTGGCTGGGAGTTTGCGGCACAGACGCCGCCACTTATCCGTACCCGTTCCTTAGCACGAAGGAATGCCGGCTGTTGCATCTTCCTTCCCGGGAGCTGTTCTCCGCCGCCTCACACGGTTCCCTCGTCGAGTCCATCGCCCGGGTCAAGGAATCGCTGGTGCTGGTTTCCTTTGGTTGTGAAAACGGCGTCGAACTCGCCGAGCATCCGGTCATCACCGAGTTGGCGGCCCGGTTCACGATTCCCGTTCTTGCCGAGGATGAACTTCAAACGGAAGAAGCGGTCGAGACGTTTCCTGTAAATAATACGGATGCCGCCCGGAATGAGTACCGGGTCGATCCGGGCCTGTTCAAGGGTTTGGACAAAAGAGTCGACGAAGGAGGAATGAAGCCGGCCCGTGAGAGCTTCTCCTCCCTGGATACGTTGATTCAGCGTCCGTTCGATTATGTGATGCAGTATTTGCTGCAGTTCGAGTCCTATGGAGAGCAGCAGCTCAGTGATTTGGCCATCGTGAAGGGTAATGTGGCCCATCTCTATGTGCATAACCTGGTGGAAAACGGCGGGCTGGACCTTGATACGATGGAACGGCTCCACGCCGAGACCTTCGAGGAGGGTGTCCTCAAGGCCGCTGAAATGACCGGGGCGATGCTCCTCACCCGCGAGAACGGGCTGGAATGGGGCAAATTCAAGACGAACCTGCGCATCAGCGTCGAGAGCCTTCTCAAGCTGATTCGCCTGAATGACTACCGCATCGTCGGATCCGAAAAGGAGATTAAGGCGAATTTGCCGGTCATCGGCCCCTTCATCGGCTATATCGACCTTCTTCTGAAAGACAGGGACGGGAAATTCGTCATCTTCGACTTCAAGTGGAATGAGAGTTCGACATACAAGAAGAAGATGGAAATAAGGGACATAATGCAGTTGATCCTGTACAAGGAAGCCCTTTTGTCGTGCAATCCTGGCGAGGAAGTTTCCGTGTATGGCTATTGGCTGCTGCCTCAGTACACCTTCCTGACGGAAAGCGACAGCGTGCACGGGGACAATGTGATCCCTTACCATACGGATCCTGCAGAAAGGGCGACGATGAAGAACTTGTTTACACAGGTGAAAAACTCGTATGCATTCCGGATGGACCAAATCCGTAGCGGCATCATCGAAGAAGGAGAAATGATGCCCCTGGCCGATCTGCAATACTACAATGAACAGGATGTGAGAAATCTTTACCCGTTGCGGGGCGCTTATAAGCACGAAGACCTCAAGGAGCGTCCTTACGGCAATGACAACATCACGTTGAAAGGAGGACTGGAATAATGAGAGACATTCTTTATATCAATGCCGGTGCCGGTTCCGGTAAAACTTATTCTTTGACAGAACGCTTTGCTGACCTGATCGCCAGCGGAGAGACGACCCCGTCCCGGGTGGTTCTGACAACTTATACGGAACGTGCCGCGGCCGAGTTCCGGTTGAAGGCGCGCGAGATGCTCATTGCGAAAGGACTGCATTCGCAAGCGGCCGAACTGGATTCTGCCCTGATCGGAACCGTGCATTCCGTAGCGATGCGCTATATTATGCGGTATTGGTATCTACTGGGCCTGGGTGCCGGTGTCAGTCCGATGCCCGAGGAAGATACCAATCTGTACATCTCCTCGACGTTGACCGGGGTGGCTACCGCTGAAGACCTGGATGTTTTCGGTCAATTTGCCGAGAAGGTGAGGCTCCTTCAGCCCGAGAGCTCCAAAATCAACTATGACTATTGGAAGGCCGACGTGAGGACCTTGATTGAGAAGGCCGATACGTTTTTCGTTTCAGACCTGAAGGACAGCGAGGCGGCCAGTCTGGACCTTTTTGAGAAGATGTTCCCGGAGTTGCTGCAAGGAGATCCGGTGCGGAAGCTCCAGCAGGATGTCCTGAAAAGGGTCTTCCGCATTGCACGGGATTGGCGGTCCGAGTACGAAGCCTACAAAAAGGCGCATAACCTGGTCTCCTTCAATGATATGGAACGCCTCTTCATCAAGTTGTTGGGGAATCCGGTCGTGCGGGAAGACATCAAGGATTCGGTGGATTATGTCTTTGTGGATGAGTTCCAAGACTCCAACCCGACGCAGGTCCGAATTTTCGACACGCTGTCGGACATCGTCAGCAAGGGGAGTTTCTGGGTGGGTGATCCCAAACAGGCCATTTACGATTTTCGTGGGTGCGACACCGAGCTGACAACCGCCGTGACCGGAATCGTCAAGTCGAGATCCCAGGCGAAGGTGCTCGGGTATGCGTATGAGATTCTTCCGAATTCCTGGCGTTCGGATCCCGAGTTGGTCGATCTGGTCAACAAGGCCTTCGTCCCGGTTTTCAAAGGTCAACTGACGGAGAAACAAGTCAGACTTGAACCTGTGCGGGAACAAGTGCTGCCCACGGACGTCCCCCATGCATTCCACTGGGAATTTGAAGGATTCGTGAAGGAAGAAGGAGGAAGCCCTTCGTATGCAAAGGAGTATGTCCAGCAAGGAATCGCTTCGACCGTTGCCAAGATTCTTCGCGGGCAGCATAAGATCAAGCAGGTTTATGACAAGGACACGAAGCGTGTTCGCCCTGTCCAGGCTTCAGATATCGCTATTCTTTGCGACAGCAATAAGGACTGCGACAAACTGTCCGCTTGCCTGCGAAATCTCGGGATTCCTGTGACTCGCGAAGTGAAGGCTGATGCAGGGAAACGCGAAGTGGCCATTCTTCTGGCCGTGCTGAACTATTTCGTCGGCGAGACCTCCTTGCTGGATGCGGAATTGTCCTACCTGTTGGCAGATACGGATGTCTGTACGTTGATGGAAGACAAGGAGGGAATCCGGAACAACGCGCTGTTCGAAAGGCTTGATGCGATGAAAGAACGCCTGCGCGGGAAGAGCGTCGCGTATATCGTTTCGAGTGTCATTGCCGAACTGGACCTGGAGAATCTCGTCTTCAAGTGGGGAGATGGCCAGGCAAGCAAGGAGGTATTGGAATCGGTCAAAGGATGTGCCGCCAAGTATGAGGAGCAGTGCTTGTCTGTCAGTCTGGCCGCCACGCTGGGCGGGTTCATCAGTTTCTTGACGCAGAATCCGGTTCCTGTGGACATCAGCATCCAGAAGGGAGGCGTGAATGTGTTGACGTATCACTCGTCCAAGGGCCTTGAGTGGGGGATTGTCATCTTGTACTCGTTAGGTCAGGACGATTTGAATGAGGGCACATTCATGAAACGCGAGTATTATGGCGTGAACGAGTGTCGTCTCAATCCTCCTACGGAGGAAAACTTTTATTCGACGTATCGGCTCCGGTATATCCCGAAAGACCTGAGCGGCAATACCAACCCGCCGAATCCGGTCAAGAATGTCCTGCGGACCTGTCCGGATTATTCGGACAGGATGGAGCATGTCCGTGGGCAATGCGCGAGGCTGCTTTATGTGGGAGCGACCCGGGCGCGGGATTATCTGATTACGGTCGGCGTGAACAAGGGAGGGATGAAATGGCTGGCCAACCTGGGGATCGTGAGTGAAGCGAATGGCAAGTCTCCGGAGGGCAGGTATCATGTCTGGGCTCCGGATGGGCCGATGTCCCTTCTGGAGAGAATCAAGATCGAGGGGGATCCGCTTGAGGACGATGTCAAGCAGTATTCGGTGTTGCGTCCTGCCGAGGCCCCGATGGCTTCTGTGCCGAAGTATTTGACACCGAGCAAGGATTTTGAAGCGATCGTTACGCCTTACACGTATGAATGTGTTTTCCCGAAGGCGGGCGAAACCGCCGAGCGGATCAGCGTGGTTGGGTCCCTGGAGGCGTATGATGTTTTCGGCACCTGCATCCACAACATCTTTGCCGCCTATCAGCCAGACCATCCGGAGATGAACTTGGACATGGCCCAGGAAACCATCCGCCGGTACGGTTTCGAGCAGGTGATTCCGAAGCCCTCCGAAGTGGTCCGGGCGGCGGACAAGTTGTTCGCTTTCCTGAAAAATGCGTATGGAAAGGCCGATACCGTGCACCATGAATTGCCGTTCACGTTCGTTGACGACGGAACGGGACAGGTGGTGGTCGGTGAAATGGACCTGGTCTGGGAAACGGCTGAAGGTTGCGTCCTGGTCGACTTCAAGAACTATCCGGGATTCGAGAACATCCTGGACCCCGCGTCCAAGTTCTATGTGGGCAAGTACGCCTCCCAGATGGCCGATTATCGGAAAGCCTTGTTGAAGGCGAAGAAAACGGTTCTCGATACGATCATCTATTATTCCGTGCTCGGAAGAGCGGTGAGAGTCGTGGATTCCAGTCTACTTTCTTGACCGCTCCCGAGATTCCAAGGCGCTTGGTCCCTAAGGCTCTGCATTCCTGCCAGGAGTGCAGAGCCCGATTTTAGGTGTGAAGAATGCGTGAAATAAGTCGGGGATTCTCAAGTACAATTAGGCGTATGAGTCACATTACCGATACGAAACAGAGGATCATCGATACGATCCAAAGCTTGGGACGTCCGGGGACGGACGCTGTCCTTGCGTACTTGAACAGTTCTTCCTATTTCAAGCGTGGGTGCTATAGTCATCACAAGGAGTATGGCGGACTAGCAACACACTCGATCGAGGTGTACGACTATATGCTCGCCCACAAGCGTGGGTTCGATGCGGACAGTATTGCAGTCGTGGCACTCTTTCACGACCTTGGCAAGACGAGAAGGAGTGACGGTCGTGGTCACGGTAGTCGTAGCGTCGACATCCTTACGGAACTGGGCTACGAACTCTCGGAGGACGAGAAGACGGCCATCGGCCTTCATCACGACAGGTCTCTTGCGTCTCTGAGGTGCCCCCTTCGCCTTCTTCTGACGGCGGGGGACTGCAACAGTACCGGCGCGTGGAAGCACGCCCATCATCGGTGCCAGAGCAACCCATAACACGGAAATTACCATGACAGAATACGATATCAAACTCTCCATCGGCCACATTCTGATCGAAGGTGGCAATGGTCGGCTGCTGGTGGACACGGGCAGCCCGTTCAGCTTTCACGAATCCGGTCGCCTGATCCTGGGCGGCCAGGAGTTCTCCGTTCCCACATCGCTGAATGGCACGGATGCGGAATACGTGTCCGAACACGTGAACGATCGCGTCAGCGGACTCGTCGGAATGGACATCATCGATCGTCTCGGCGGCGTTCGGATCGACCTCCCTGCCGGGAAACTGACCTTCGGCTGCGGGACGGACGGAATGAGGAGAGTCCCGTCTCACACGGGCCTGGGCTATGTGTTTATGGATATGACCATCAATGGCGGGCCGGTGCAGGTGATTCTGGACACGGGGGCGCCTGTCTCCTATGTCTCTCCCTCCCTCACGGAGGGGCTGATCCCGGTCGATCGGGTGACGGACTTCAATCCGATGGTGCCGGGAGGCACTTTCGAAACTCCCATCTTCGAGTTCCCCGCCTCCTTCGAGGGTCGCGACTTCTCAATGCGTGC
>JAEEGG010006753.1_pt1 | contig 26798 bp, 18 predicted proteins | sample 9134161 | NCBI WGS metagenome assembly JAEEGG01 (sample SAMN16246543, study PRJNA631951) | gut metagenome | biome: gut microbiome; feature: rumen; material: CR-attached | host: Bos | place: Iran: Karaj | collected 2018-10 | reverse complement strand
GACTGGTGCGAATGAGGTTGAAGCCTGCCTCCTTCATCTGGCGCACCTTACGGATCTCAGCATCGTCGAAGGCACGGGCACCCAGTACACCGTCGTCGTGATGTACACAGGCACCATTGATAAGCACTTTTTTGCCATTAAGCACGAAGCCATTCTCGGCATCGAACGAGAACGTGCGGATGCCGTATTTTGCTGTTGCGTTGTCGATGACGTTGCCTGCCTCCTTCAATTCTACTTTCGCCTCATAAAGCGTCGGACTCTCGGGCGACCATAGGCGTGGATTATTGACGAAGAGAGTCGTTGTCACGGTCTTGCTCTCACCAGCCTTCACAGCCACCATCAACTGAGCACTGCCCACCACAACGGTGGCGTTGCGGTCGGTCTGCGATTCATTCTGCACAGTCACGTCCACCTGTACACGCGCCTTGTCGGCACTCACCTCCAGCGTGGTGACGAAGACACCATTCTCGGCGATGTGTAGTGCAGGCATCGTTTCGAGCCATACGTGACGGTAGATACCGGAACCGCTGTACCAGCGGCAGTTGGGCTGCTGGGAGTTGTCCACCTTCACCACCACCTCGTTAGCTTGTTTCTTATCTTTATTAATATATGGTGTCACATCGACTGTGAACGGCGTATAGCCATAATGATGCTGCCCAGCACGCTGTCCGTTCACATAGACCGCGGCCTTCTGGTACACGCCCTCGAAATGGAGCTTGACGAGTTTATCTCTCAACTCTAAACTCTCAACTCTAAACTCTTTCCGATACTCGCCCTTGCCAGCCTCGAACCATCCTCCGCCAGTACCCGTAACGCCTTGGCCAGAATTGGGACCTTCGAAGATGTCCCAATCGTGCGGCAGGTCCACGGTCTGCGTCGTTCCATTGTGAGTAAACTGCCAGCCGAAGTCAAACAGCTGCCTTGACCTCCGGTCGAGCCTGCTCACGCTCGGCAGAGCTGATGCGTGCATCGCTCTGCTCTCGTTCAATCGCAGCCTTTTTGTCTGTGCCGATGCCGTCACCACTGCGATGGCCAGCATCATTGTCATCATAATCTTCTTCATATAGTTAAATTTCTTCTAACTCATTTTTTATCATCAATATTTTCTTACCAGTCCTTCTGCCTCTATCTTATGTATGTGCTTTCGCTTAATATTCATATAGATGGATGTGAAGGATTTTCCATTCACCAACGCCGATGCGGGCATGACGGCCTTGATGGGTTTGGTCGCCGTTATGGCGACGGAGGTATTGCACCGTGCCATTATTAGAGATTGCTACTTCATCGACGGAAAGGAGGCCGAGACGTTTGCCATTGAACATTGAACGTTGAACATTGAACTTTTCTCCGCCTGCTTCGGCGAAACCGTCTTCGCCAAGTGTCTTTTGTTGCTCTTGTTGTTTCTCCGTAGGGGTCTTAAAGTCGATGACCACACCGCTTCCTGCCAAAAGGTAATCATACTTGCCTAGGCGGATGAGCATGGCACCGCCTTCGGGCCAAGTAGTGCCGTCGGTAGCGCGAGGGTCCCAAGGCAGGGTGAAGTAATGGCGGCAAGTCATCACTACGCCGTTGTCATCGATGATGCGCTCGCGGTCTTCCTGATCGAAAAGAAGGCCCCAGGTATTCTGTGAGCGTTTTACATAAAATACTTGACGCAGCAGATTGTAAGCCTGTGTGACCGATTCCGTCTCTTTTGGGCTGGCCTGGTCGATGGCGAAGGGTGAGAAACCCAATGCCTGATGCTCGCCGAAGGCATAGAGGGCACGGACACCGCTATTCTCGCAGCATCGGCTCTCAGGGATAAAGAGCCGATTCTTAATTGGGCCTCCTTCCTGCGGACGCAAAGGCATCGCATACTGCGCACACCACGACTTGAAGCCCGTGTCGTAGATGTCGGGAGCGAGCAGATCGATGCTGGGAGCACCCTCATGCCAGAAGTCTATGAGATGTGCCAACGGGCCTGCCGAGGGATATTCACCAGGACGGCGCCCACGGCTGTTCATCGCAGCATTCACATAGAGCGGCATGTTGTGTAACTCACGGGCCGCCTTAGCCAGATGCTCCACGTAGCGGGCATAGCTCAGCGCCATGAACTTCTCGTCGGCATACTCATCAGTGCCATAGCGCTCTGCCCACTTCTCTTTCTTGTATGCCTTCTCAGCCAATGGAGAGTGGTCGCGTGCCGACTCCAGCATACCGATCTCGTTCTCTATCTGCATCATGACGACCACCTCGCGCTGCGGGTCTTTCTCGCGGATATGTCGCATGAGTGCCGAAAAGGCCTTCAGATCGGCCTGCAACACATTGTCGCTGAAACACGAGGCAATCTCCATCTGTTTTCCCTCGGCGGTCATCGCCCTAGGGAACCGCTTCGTGTCCTGCTTGAACCAACCCGGCGCATAGCACGACATCGAGTTCTTCCACGCGCCAAACCAAAGGAGCACCACGTGCAACTGCTCACGTCGCGCCATGTCGATAGTACGGTCAATGAGTGTGAAGTCGAACTTCCCCTCTACAGGTTCGACGAACTCCCAGTAAGCTGGCACAAGTACCGTATTCAGTCCCAATGCCCGCATCCGTGGCAACACTTCATCGATATCTTCTACCGACGTCGCAGCCGAGTTGCTCAACTCTCCGCCAAGAATGGGATCATTTAACTTCTGCGCTGAAACTGTCAGCACGCCCATCATTACCATGAGACAGAAAACCAATTTCTTCATTGTTTCATTTTACTTTTTTAGTCGATTTCCAAATCGATTTACAATTGTGAGTACAAAGATAATCATATTTTTCCGTTTTTTCGTATCTTTGCCGTTATATTAGGAAAGTTTATGAATTATAAAAACGGGATTGGAACATTTATCTATGATAATGCAACAAAATTCTTGTGGATTATGTTGCATTTTTCGTACCTTTGCAAAAAAATAACAAAGACATAATTATGAAACGATTGATGACATGTGCCTGCGTGGCATTTATGGCCATAATGTCAATGGCACAAAGCGTGATGGACGTGAACACCAAGAAACTGGGCGCACCCATCCAGAAGACGATGTACGGCATCTTCTTCGAAGACATCAACTATGCCGCAGACGGCGGACTGTATGGTGAACTGGTGAAAAACCGCTCGTTTGAATTTCCGCAGTCGCTGATGGGCTGGCAGGCCTTTGGACGGGTGGACGTGAAGGACGACGGACCATTCGAGCGTTGTCCGCACTATGTGGTGCTGAGCGATCCTGGTCACAACGACCGCCGTTCGGGACTGGTGAACGAGGGCTACTTCGGCATCGGCGTCAAGAAGGGTGAGCAGTATCGCTTCTCGGTATGGGCAAAGGCTCCAAAGGGCCCCGCCTCCATCCGCGTGCAACTGATTCAGGAGAACTCGATGGAGGAGAACCAGCAGTTTGCTGAGCAGAAGGTGGACGTCACCTCTGCAGAGTGGAAGAAATATACCGTCACGCTGACGTCTACGAAAACGCTGAAACAGGCCAAGCTGCGTATCTTCCTGCAAGGCACAAACAGCGTAGCATTAGAGCACGTGTCGCTATTCCCCGTGAACACCTATAAAAACCGCGAGAACGGTATGCGCCGCGACTTGGCACAAGCCCTAGAAGACCTGCACCCAGGAATCTTCCGCTTCCCCGGCGGATGCATTGTGGAGGGTAGCTCTCTTGATGAGCGCTACCAATGGAAGAACTCGGTAGGTCCCGTTGAGAACCGTCCGTTGAACCATAATCGCTGGGAGCACACCTTCGACCACCGCTACTTCCCCGACTATTATCAGTCGTACGGACTGGGCTTCTTCGAGTTCTTCCAACTCTCGGAGGATATCGGTGCCGAGCCGCTGCCCATCATTAGCGTAGGTCTTGCCTGCCAGTTCCAGAACTGGAACAACGAGTCAGCCCATGTGAAGACGGACGCGTTGCAACCCTACATCGACGACTGCCTCGACCTCATCGAATTTGCCAACGGACCCGCCGACAGCAAATGGGGCAAGGTGCGTGCCGACATGGGCCACCCGGCTCCTTTCAACATGAAGTACATCGGAGTGGGCAACGAACAATGGGGCGAGCTCTACTACGAGCGTCTGAAGCCGTTCGTGGCTGCCATCCGCGCCAAATATCCTGACATCAAGATTGTAGGCAGCAGTGGTCCGATGCCTGACGACCAGCCCGACAACACCTATCGTTTCGAAGACGGATGGAAGGCCATGAGGGCGTTGAAGGCCAATCTCGTCGACGAGCATTACTATCGTGATGAGGAGTGGTTCCTGAGTCACGGCCTGCGCTACGACACGTACGACCGCAAGGGCCCGAAGGTGTTTGCCGGCGAATATGCCTGTCACGGCAAGGGCAAGAAGTGGAACCACTACGAGGCCGCCATCCTTGAGGCCGCCTTGATGACCAGTTTCGAACGCAATGCCGACATCGTCCACATGACCTCTCCCGCCCCACTCTTCGCTCACGTCGACGGCTGGCAGTGGCGTCCCGACCAGATATGGTACGACCAGACGCAGATGTTCCGCACCGTCAGCTACTACGTGCAACAGCTCTACGCTACCAACAAGGGTACCCACGTGCTGCAGCTGACCACCCCCGCAGGGAAGAAGGCTGTGCCCGTAGCAGGACAAGATGGTCAGAACGGACTCTTCGCTTCAGCGGCCTTCGATAAGGATGCCAACGAAGTCATCGTCAAGGTGGCCAACACTTCGAAACAGGTACAGCCCATCCGCCTGAACCTGAAGGACCTGACGGGCGTCACCACGGCCCAGACTATCACCCTGAGCCATGCGGGTATGGACGATGAGAATAGCATTCAGCGATCCGAACTGATTATCCCACAGCACGGCACCATAGCAGTCGAGGCCGACAAGAAGCAGGGTGTCATCAACGACCAATTACCGCCCATGTCGTTCCGCATCTACCGCGTCAATATCCTTTATCACTAGTCCTGCCAGCATGAAACCGAAAATGGCGGTGATGTGGACAATGCTGCCGTTGCCTCTGTCGTCAGGATCGATGGGTTGCTTGTTCTCTAGCAGTTCGTCGGAATAGACGCACTGGAACTTGCGCTTGGGAAAAAGCTTCTCCTTCTTGAACCTATTACGCAGGGCACGAGCCAACGGGTCGCCCTTCACCTTCCAGAACTCCGTAATCTGAATGCGTGTAGGGTCCAGTTTCAAGGCAGCACCCATCGACGAAAAGAACTTTGCTTTCGTCTGACAAGCCAACAGAATAAGTGCAGCCTTGTCCTTCAGCGAGTCGATGGCATCAATAATATAATCGTAGTCTTCCAAATGAAAATTGGAGGCACTCTCCTCTGTGAAGATTTTCTGCAGGGCAGTAATTTCTGCCGACGGATTAATCGTGAGCAGACGTTCTTTCAGGGCTTCCACCTTCACTTGACCCACTGTCTTCGTCGTTGCCATCAACTGACGGTTGATGTTGGTGATACACACGCGGTCCGAGTCCACAATCGTCAACTGACGGATGCCGCTGCGCACCAAGCCCTCAGCGCACCACGACCCAACGCCACCCACACCGAAGATGATTACACGTTTCTGTGCTATCCGCTCCATTACTTCGTCGCCCAGAAGCAGTTCTGAACGTCTGAATATTCCATCGTCTGTTGTCATTGTCTTTTCTTTGTTTCGTCTGCGAAGGTACGAAAAAATTCTGGACCCGCCAAACAATAAGCTCGGTTTTTTCATCAATCCCGTCAACGGGGCCATAGCCTATACCATCATCTTTGTGATTACACAGCTGTTGTCGGGCAGATTGCTCCGACAGTTGTTTCCCACCATGACAACGGCCTATCGATTTGTGCTTTCGCTCGTGGTGCCAGTCGCCTTATGGCTGTTGGATCTGAAAACGGGAGAGCGGCGGGCGATGGACGAAGTGAACAGTCCGCGTGCAGAGAGTCTGCACAACTGGACACCCAATAGTCGATGGTTCCTCTTCACGAGCCGCCGCGACAACGGGCTCTACACGCGCATTTATCTCGCGTCGTTGGATACCAATGGTAAGGCCACGAAACCGTTCCTGCTGCCACAGCGCAATCCGAAGGAATATTATAGCATGTCACTATACTCTTTTAACACTCCCGATTTCGCGAGCCGACGCATAGAGCCCCATCCTCATGAGGTCGCCCGACAAATAAAAAGCGACAAAAGAGTACACTAATGTCTTTGCGAAAATTCGCAGCCGCAGTATTGCTGGTTGTAGAAGTTGTATTCGCGCAGCAGCTGGTTGCGGCGTTCGTAGAGACCGCCCTTACGCCAGTTCTGAGCCCAGAACTCTGTATCGGGTACGGCCGCTTGGGCTTTCAGTCCGGCGGCAGTAATCTGTTCGATGCTCTTCCAGCGTGACGACGCCAACGTAGTGGTAAAGAAACGCAGGCCTTGACGACGGGCTTCGCGAGCTACTGCCGTGAGACGCAGCTGGAAGCACAGACTGCAGCGACTGCCGCGTTCCGGTTCGCACTCCAGTCCGCGGACGCTGTCGAGCCACTGCTGGTGGTCGTAATCACCATCTATCCAGCGGACGCCCAGCGAGTCGGCATGACGCTTGCTTTCGTTCTTACGGATGTCGTATTCCTCACGAGGATAGATGTTGGGGTTATAATAAAATATGGTAGGGCGGACGTCGTGGGCCAACATCCACTCCACAATAGCTGACGAACAGGGAGCGCAGCAGGCGTGCAATAGCACTTCGTGCGCTCCCTGTGGTATGATGATTGCCGGTTGCTTCACTTCACGTACTCAGCAAAGTCGGTAAGCTTCATATCGCCCTTGCGTGCCAGCGTGTCGTGCATGGCGAAGGCGGCAGGCAGGTTGTGACGGGTCTGACCCATCTTTGCAATCTTCAGGTAATCCCAAAGCAGCTGCTTGTAATCGGGGTGTGCACAGTTCTCGATGATGCACTCTGCACGCTGGATGGGGCCCTTGCCACGCAGGTCGGCGATACCCTGTTCGGTAACGATGATATTGACGTCGTGCTCCGAGCTGTCCTGATGGCTCACGAAGGGTACGATACTGGAGATGACACCACCCTTGGCCACAGACGGACAGGTGAAGATAGAGAGGTAGGCGTTGCGGATAAAGTCGCCCGAACCGCCGATACCGTTCATCATCTTCGTACCGCTGATGTGGGTAGAGTTGACGTTACCGTAGAGGTCAGCCTCGATAGCGGTATTGATGGCGATGACACCTAAGCGGCGGATGATTTCAGGCGAGTTCGAAATCTCGCTCTGGCGCAGTGTCAGGTGGTTCTTGAAGTAGTCCATATTGTCGTAAACTTGCATCAGGCACTCGTTCGAGACAGTCAGCGAGCAGGCTGAGGCATCCTTCACACGACCACTGAGCATCATGCCTACGACGCTGTCCTGCAGTACTTCGGTATAGATGTTGAAGTCGGGTACGTGCTTGTCCTGACCCAGAGCACCGAGAATAGCGTTAGCCGTCGAGCCCACACCGCTCTGCAGAGGCAGGAATTCCTTGGGGATACGACCTTTGTGCATCTCTTCGACAAGGAACTCTGCGGTGAGGAAACCAATCTTATCGGTCACGGGGTCGCTGTCCTTGAAGGCACGGGCCTCATCAGGGATGTTACACTCTACGACACCTACTACCTTCTCCTTGGGAATAGAGACGTAGGGCTGGCCGATGCGGTCGCCGACGTGCTCGATGGGAATAGCTTTGCGGTAAGGAGGATCCAGCGGCTCATAGACGTCGTGGATGAACTTGGCGTTGGGGTTGTGGAAGCTGTTGAGCTCGAGGATGACGTGCTTAGCCAGACGGGCAGCCGTAGGACTGATACCACCGGCAGCGGTCAGGAAGACATGATAGTCATTGCCGACCTCCTCGATGTCGCAAACCTCGAGAATGGCCCAGTCCAACGGACCATAGAAGCCGTAGCGCAGCTCCTGTGCCATGTGACTCAGGTGCAGGTCGTTGTAGGGAATCTCACCCATATTGACGTGCTTGCGGAAATCGGGGTTCGTGGTGTAGGGTGCACGATAGAGGATGGCCTGAGCGTTTGCCAGGTCACCATCGGTGCTCTGTCCTGTGGAGGCACCCGTGAAGATAGCCACTTTGAACTCGCGGCCTGCCTCGTGCTCAGCCACAGCGATTTTTGCTAACTCTTTGGTTGTTGCCTTGGCCACGCCAGCAGGTGTGAAGCCACTCATGGCGATGTGGTCGCCATTCTTAATCAGCGCCGCAGCCTCTGCGGCAGTCATACGTGTATAAGCCATAATATTGCAATATTTATGAAATTTGGCTGCAAAGGTACAAATAATATTTCATTTTTCGTCTTTAATATTTATTTTTTTTCGTACCATTGACTTTGTCGAAGGCACTCCCGTTCGAAAATGAAAATAAATTCGGATTTATTTTGCATTTTGCTCACTTATTCGTACCTTTGTCGGCAAAAAATAGGAAAGTATGGAATCAAAGCTGGTAATTTACAATACGCTGACGCGCCAAAAAGAGCGTTTCGAACCGATTAACGCCCCCCATGTGGGCATGTATGTCTGTGGTCCTACGGTGTATGGCGATCCCCATCTGGGTCATGCCCGTCCTGCCATCACCTTCGACCTGGTGTTCCGTTATCTGAAGCATCTGGGCTATAAGGTGCGCTATGTGCGTAATATCACGGATGTGGGCCACTTGGAACACGATGCCGACGAGGGTGAGGACAAGATTGCCAAGAAGGCCCGTCTGGAACAGCTGGAGCCAATGGAGATTGCGCAGTATTATACCAACCGCTACCATCAGGCGATGGATGCGCTGAACGTGCTGCGGCCGTCTATTGAACCGCATGCCACGGGTCATATCATCGAACAGCAGCAGCTGGTGCAGCAGATCCTGGACAATGGTTTTGCGTATGAGTCGAACGGCTCGATTTATTTCGATATCGAGGCGTATAACAAGCAATATAAGTACGGTATCCTGAGCGGTCGTTCGCTGGAGAATATCAAGGACGAGAGCCGTGAACTGGCTGGTATCGGTGAGAAAAAGAATCAGGCCGATTTCGCCCTGTGGAAGAAGGCACAGCCCGAGCACATCATGCGTTGGCCGAGTCCTTGGAGCGACGGTTTCCCCGGCTGGCACTGCGAGTGCACTGCTATGGGCCGCAAGTATCTTGGCGAAATGTTCGACATTCACGGTGGCGGCATGGACCTCGTGTTCCCCCACCACGAATGTGAAATTGCTCAGGCTACGGCGTCGATGGGCCATCCTGCCGTGAAATACTGGATGCACAACAACATGTTGACTATCAACGGTCAGAAGATGGGTAAGTCGTATAATAACTTCATCACACTGGAACAGTTCTTCACGGGCAACCATCCGTTGTTGGAGAAGGCTTATTCGCCGATGACAATCCGTTTCTTCGTCTTGAGTGCACACTATCGTGGCACCGTGGACTTCTCGAATGAGGCACTCGTGGCCGCAGAGAAGGGTTTGGAGAAACTGATGAACGCTATCAGCGACTTAGAGCGCATTACCGTATCGCCACAATGTGACGCAGAAACGGAAAAGGTGGTGAAGAGCCTGCGCCAGAAGTGCTACGACGCCATGAACGACGACTTCGCCACGCCGCAAGTCATCAGCAATCTCTTCGAGGCCTGCACGGTGATCAACAAACTCGTTGACCACAAGGCCACCATCTGTGCCGAATGTCTTGCTGAACTGAAGGAGGCGATGCACCTCTTCGCTGAGGATATCCTTGGACTCAAGGCCACAGCGTCCGCAGGTTTGGCCAGCGGAAATAACGCTGCCCGTGAGGAGGCCTTCGGTAAGGTGATGGATATGGTGCTCGAACTGCGCGCCAAGGCGAAGGCCGACAAGGACTGGGCCACCAGTGACAAAATCCGCGACGAACTGGCTGCTGCCGGTTTCGAAGTGAAGGACACGAAAGACGGTGTCACCTGGCGACTGAACCTATAAGTGGGGAGGATTTTCCCCATTATAGGTACGACAAATACAAGTAATTCGTCTGGGCAGGATACTCGGCAGCGAGGGTGTCAATCTGGTTGACGGTGGGCACGAGACCGAGCATCTTTCGCCATTTGCGGATGGTTAGACCAGCCTGTTCCATCTTCATGCGGTGCTCCAAACCAACGGCACGACCTATCTGGAAATCGCTGAAGCCATAGACCTTGGCGGCACGCAGCAGCAGGGCAACCTCAGGCGACTGCAGGTATTCCTTGAACTCGCTGGGCTCCATGAATTCCGAAACCTCCGACAGGTGGGCGTATTCGTGCAACTGCTGGTCGATATCCACGATGTGCTTCAATTTCTGTAGGAACCAGCGGTCAATCTTTGTCAACTGATGAATCTGCTCGACACTGTAACCCATCTGCAAGGCTTTAGACACTACGAAGACACGCATGTCGGTAGGCTCGTGCAGCGAGGTAGCAATATCCGCAATCTTGATCTCGTGATTCTCCACAAAGCCGTGCATTCCCTGCCCTATCATGCGGAGACCCTTCTGCAGGGCTTCCTCGAAGGTGCGACCGATGGCCATCACCTCACCCACCGATTTCATCGACGAGCCCAGCTGGCGTTTCACGCCGTGGAACTTAGTAAGGTCCCAACGGGGGATTTTTACCACCACATAGTCGAGGGCGGGTTCGAAGAAGGCGCTAGTGGTCTTCGTCACCGAGTTCTTCAGGTCGAAGAGGCCGTAGCCGAGCCCCAGTTTGGCAGCAACGAAAGCCAAGGGGTAACCCGTTGCCTTACTGGCGAGTGCCGACGAACGCGACAGACGGGCATTGACCTCGATGACGCGATAGTCCTCGCTGTTGGGGTCGAGGGCGTACTGCACGTTACACTCACCGACGATACCGATATGGCGGATAATCTTGATGGCGAGGGCACGTAGCTTGTGGTATTCGCTGTTGGTGAGTGTCTGACTGGGAGCGACGACAATGGACTCACCAGTATGGATGCCCAGCGGGTCGAAGTTCTCCATGTTACAAACGGTGATGCAGTTGTCATACTGGTCGCGCACCACCTCATACTCTATCTCCTTCCAACCCTTGAGCGATTTCTCCACCAATACCTGGGGCGAGAACGAGAAGGCCTCCTCGGCCTGCGCTAGGAGTTGTTCCTCGTTGTCGCAGAAGCCAGAGCCCAAACCACCGAGGGCGTAGGCGGCACGCAGAATGACAGGGAAGCCAAGCTCATGGGCGGCCTTCTGTACTTCCTCAACAGTCGAGCAGGCTTCACTCTTGATGGTTTTTACATCTATCTCGTCGAGTTTCTTCACGAAGAGGTCACGGTCTTCAGTGTCGATGATGGCTTGAACGGGAGTGCCCAACACCTTGACACCATATTTTTCCAGAACGCCGTTCTCATAGAGCTCCACACCGCAGTTCAGGGCCGTCTGACCACCGAACGACAGCAGGATGCCGTCAGGACGTTCTTTTTCGATAACGCGCTCGACAAACTCTGGCGTCACAGGTTGGAAATACACGGTGTCTGCAACATCCTTACTGGTCTGCACCGTCGCAATATTGGGATTAATCAGCACTGAATGAATACCCTCTTCCTTCAGCGCCTTCAGGGCCTGTGCACCGCTATAGTCGAACTCACCGGCCTGACCAATCTTCAGGGCACCAGAGCCAAGTAGTAGTACTTTTTTTATTTCTTTCTTCTCCATCATTCTAACATCTTTACGAATTCATCAAACAAAAACTCTGTATCTACAGGTCCTGAGCAAGCCTCGGGGTGGAACTGGGCCGACATCCACGGGTTCGTCTTGTGGCGGATGCCCTCATTAGAACCGTCGTTCATATTCACGAAAAGCGGTTCCCATTCGGCAGGCAATGTCTTGTCGTCAACGGCATAGCCGTGGTTCTGCGAAGTGATGAAGCAGCGTGTAGTGCCCACCTGCTGAACAGGTTGGTTGTGTGAACGGTGACCGTACTTCAGTTTGTAGGTATTTGCACCTGCGGCACGTGCCAACAGTTGGTTACCTAAACAGATGCCCATGCAAGGCTTCACCTCTGGGTTATTCAGGAACGTACGGATGTGAGCCACCGTCTTCTCGCAACGCTCTGGATCGCCAGGACCATTAGCGAGGAAGAGTCCGTCGAACTCCAATTGGTTAAAGTCGTAGTCCCAAGGTACACGCACCACCTCAATACCGCGACGAATGAGACAGCGGATGATATTCGCTTTCACGCCGCAATCCACGAGGACAACACGCTTGGTGGCGCCTTCGTTGTATGTGATGACCTCCTTGCAACTCACCTGCTCCACCCAGTTCACTGCACCGTAGTCTAGACTATCAAGATTGTCTAGTCTATCTAGACCTTCTAGGATAATCCTTCCCATCATCACGCCGTGCTCTCGCAGCACCTTTGTCAGGCGGCGCGTATCGATGCCCGTAATACCTGGCACCTGCTCACGCTTCAGCCAACTGGCCAACGACTCTTTGGCATTCCAGTGCGAATACGTCTCACTATAGTCAGCCACCACGAGCGCTTTGGCGTGGATGCGGTCGCTCTCCATAAACAGTGGCAGACCGTCGGCACCGTTGCCCGTATCAGGCACGCCGTAGTTGCCTATCAGCGGAAAGGTCGTCACCAATATCTGACCCGCATAGCTGGGGTCTGTCAGACTCTCCGGATAGCCCGACATCGCGGTATTGAATACGACTTCTCCGACACAAATGTCGGAGTGTGGCCCCCTGCCAGAAGGCCGCCCCCCGTTTGATCGGGGGGCTCCTGCATATCCGAATGACCAGCCACAGAACGTCGTGCCATCTTCGAGTATTAATCTTGCTTGTCTCATATATCTTATTGTTCTCTCTTTAATTTCTGCTCAACATAATTTATAAACGCCTGATTCACCAATTTATTGCCGCCTGGCGTGGGGTAATGACCCGTAAAGTACCAGTCGCCTGGATGATTGGGGCACGCCTCGTGTAGTCCCTCGATGCTCTGGAACACCAGTTCGATGGGTGCCTGCATGTCGGCAGGACGCAGCATCTCGACAATCTTCTGGTTGACCTCGTCAACGGTGAAAGGTTCATAGACGGCACGTACGCAGTTCTGCATCTCTTCCTTCGGCTTTGCCAGTTCACGCTTGCAGGCCAAGTAGGTGTCGTTGACCAGTTGCCACATACCGCGCTCCTCAATCAATGCCATCGTGGCGCGGAAAGCACAAAACTCTTCCAAACGGGCCATATCGATGCCGTAGTAGTCGGGATAGCGTATCTGCGGCGACGAGCTGACCATCACAATCTTCTTGGGGTGCAAACGGTCGAGAATCTTGAAGATGCTCTCTCTTAATGTTGTACCGCGAACGATGCTATCGTCGATGACAACGAGGTTATCCTCATAGGGCCTGAGCGAGCCATAACTGATGTCATAGACGTGGGCAGCGAGGTCGTTACGCTCGGAGTTGTCAGCAATGAACGTGCGCATCTTGATGTCCTTCCAGACCACCTTCTCCGTGCGGACGTTATGGCCTTGCTGGCGGAAACCGTCAGTCATGCCGTAATAGGCGACTTCAGCAGTATTGGGGATATAGGAGAATACGGTGTTGATGACGTCGCCATCAATGGCTTTAAGGATGGCTGGCGTCAGTTGCTCACCCAGTCGTTTGCGTTCCTGATAGATGTCACGATCGGAACCACGACTGAAATAGATGCGCTCGAAACTGCAGGCGCTAAGCTCTTGGGCAGGCATAATCTGCTCCAAATGACTCTCACCGTTTTTGCGAACAATAAGCGCCTGACCTGGTTTCAGCTCACGGATGTCCTCGGCCTGTAGGTCGAAGGTGGTTTGCAACACAGGGCGCTCACTGGCCAGTGCAATAATTTCGTCGTCCTGATACCAGAACGCAGGACGGATACCCCAAGGATCGCGTACGGAGAACATCTCGCCAGAACCCGTCAGGCCACACATCACGTAGCCACCATCGTAATGACACATCGTCTTTTTCAGCACGTTGGCCATCTCCACGTTATTATCAATGTAGTCGGTGATGGCAGTACCCTCAAGCCCTTGTTCCTTAGCCTCAGCAAACAGGCGTTCCACCTCGCGATCCAGACGATGGCCCATCAGTTCCAATGTGATGTACGAGTCACCATAGATACGTGGCGACTGGCCCTGCTCCGTCAGGAAAGAAAAGACCTCTTCGATGTTCGTCATATTGAAGTTGCCGCACAGACAGAGGTTCTTCGCCCGCCAGTTGTTACGACGCAGGAAAGGATGTACGAACGTCAGACCGCTTTTGCCCGTGGTCGAATAGCGCAGGTGACCCATCAGCAGCTCACCCTTCATCTCTTCTGTCACACGACTGAATATTTCGGTGATGGCATCCTTACCCTCGGCCTTCTCACGGAACATATACTCTGTGCCTGGCTCATTCTTCAGACTGACCGAGGCGATACCGGCACCTTCTTGTCCGCGGTTGTGCTGCTTCTCCATCATCAGATACAGCTTGTTGAAACCATAGGCCCACGAACCGTATTTCTTCTCGTAGTAGTCCAGCGGTTTCAACAGGCGAATCATCGCCACACCACACTCATGCTTCAGTTGTTCCATATTTCTTTTTCGTTATGACGTTATAACGTTATTTCGATATGACGCAAGCCTTGATGAAACTCATAAACAGCGGATGCGGATACAGCACCGTCGAAGAGTATTCTGGGTGGAACTGCCCACCGATGTACCAGCGCTTTTCTGGTATCTCGACAATCTCGACGAGGTCAGCAGCGGGGTTGATACCTACACACTTCATGCCAGCGGACTCGTATTCTTCCTTGTATTTATTGTTGAACTCATAACGATGGCGATGTCTCTCACGGATGGTCGTAACCTTTCCGTAGGCCTCCGCAGCACGACTGCCTGCAGTGAGCTCACAATCGTAGGCGCCCAATCGCATGGTACCGCCCATCTGTGTAATGTTCTTCTGCTCCTCCATAATGTCGATGACGTTATGCGGTGTGTTAGGATTCATCTCGGCACTATTGGCATCCTTATAGCCTAAGACGTTACGGGCAAACTCGATGACCATCATCTGCATACCCAGACAGATACCGAAGGTGGGAATGTCGTGGGTACGGGTGTATTCGGCAGCGATAATTTTTCCCTCAATGCCGCGCTGTCCGAAACCTGGACAGATGACGATACCTGCCATACCCTCCAATTTCTCAGCGACGTTGTCCGTCGTCAACCCCTCACTATTCACGAAATGAATCTTTGTCTTCACATCGTTGTAGACGCCTGCCAGATTGAGACTCTCGCGGATGCTCTTGTAAGCATCCTGCAAATCGTACTTACCCACCAGGCCGATATGAACCTCACGCTTGGCATTGCGCTGCTTGTCCAGAAAGTCGTGCCAAGGTTTCATGGCTGGCGTCTCACCAACAGGAATACCTATCTTGCGCATGATGGCGGCATCAAGTCCCTGCTTCTGCATGCTGACAGGTACCTCGTAGATGCTGGGCATATCCTCGCTCTGCACGACGCACTCCAAATCGACATTACAGAAAGATGCCACCTTCAGGCGTATAGCGTCGCTGAGGTGGCGTTCGGTTCTGAGGACGAGGATGTCGGGCTGAATACCCATGCCCTGCAGTTCCTTCACGCTATGCTGCGTAGGTTTCGTCTTCAGCTCTTCTGCCGCCTTCAGATAAGGGACATACGTCAGATGCACACATACGGCATCACGTCCTAGTTGCCAGCGCAACTGTCGGATGGCCTCCATGAACGGTGCACTCTCAATGTCGCCAATGGTACCACCCACCTCGGTGATGACGAAATCCAACTGCTCGTCCTTTTCCTCTTCACGCAGCATCCTGCGCTTAATCTCATCGGTGATGTGCGGCACTACCTGGATCGTCTTACCCAGGTAGTCGCCGTGGCGCTCACGGTCAATAACAGTTTTATAGATGCGCCCTGTCGTTATAGAGTTGTTTCGTGTTGTGTGTATGCCTGTAAATCGCTCGTAGTGTCCCAAGTCCAGATCGGTCTCGAACCCATCCTCCGTCACATAGCACTCGCCGTGCTCATAGGGATTCAGCGTACCTGGGTCAATGTTAATGTAGGGGTCGAATTTCTGGATGGTTACCTTGTAGCCGCGTGCTTGCAGGAGTTTTCCGATTGAGGCGGAGATGATGCCCTTTCCTAACGAGGAAACGACGCCGCCTGTGACAAAAATATACTTCGTATCCATAAAAACAAATGTATTTTATGGACTGCAAAATTACTACTTTTTGCATGAATAACCATTATATTGCTTACTTTTTTGATTGTTAAATTTCAGAGCAACTTACAATATGTAAAGTTCAATGGCTTCCAATCTTTCATTTTGCTAACACTATGCGTTAAAAAACTAACATTTCGACACAAAACGTCAAAAAGAAGAAATTTTTATCTCAGAATGATGTAATCATATAAATTATCCGTATCTTTGCATCCAAAACAGACAACAACCAACAATGACACAACCCACATTACTCTATTACGATATGCATCCTGACGTGGTAGCGTTCAGCACCACGCGCCAAGGAGGATACAGCACAGGACGCTATGGCGAGTTCAACATCAACCGCTACTGTGGAGATACTGACGAGGCTATCTGCCAGAACCGTGCCCTTTTGTGCCAACTACTTGATATCCATGATGATCAACTCATCATGCCTCACCAGGTACATCAGACGGAGATCGCTGTCATTGACGAGCATCATAACGCTAATCTTGAAGGGGTTGATGCGCTGATGACCAATGTCCCAGGGCTCTGCATAGGCGTCTCAACAGCTGACTGCATTCCTGTGCTGCTCTATGACCCAGTACATCATGCCGTCTGTGCCATTCATGCCGGATGGCGAGGCACTGTGCAACGCATCGTCGAGAAAGCCATCAACAAGATGACAGAAATCTATGGCACACATCCAGCGGATATCATGGCCCAGATTGGTCCAGGCATCAGCCTCGACAGTTTCGAGGTAGGCGATGAGGTTTACGATGCCTTTGCTCAAGCGGGGTTCGATATGCCGTCCATCACTGAGCGTAGGGACAAGTGGCACATCGACCTGCCCATGTGCAACTGCCAACAACTCATTGCTGCAGGTGTAACAGAGGGTAACATTGCCGTCAGCGACATCTGCACCGTCAAGCGTTCTGACACCTTCTTCTCTGCTCGTCGACTGGGCATCCAGTCGGGTCGCATCTTCACAGGCATCATCTGTAAACAGGGATGAGAAGGGGCATTACCAACTGCCAAAAAGAGAAAACAAGGTGGAAAATTTGGAGATGTCGGAAAAAAGACGTACATTTGTAAGCTCATAATGCAACTGCCTACTAACATGATGAAAATCAAATAACAGAGATATGAGAACCAAACGACTATTCACGCTGGGCTTGACAGCTCTGCTAACTGCAACAACAATGACTGCACAAACCCCTAAACTGAGTGCTGACAACATTGATGAGGTGTTGAAGGCAATGACTTTAGATGAGAAGGCCCAACTGCTGGTGGGCGCTGGTAATGACGCTTTTGTAGGCTCTGGTGCCATGATGGGCCACCAGAAGAAACTGGTGGCTGGTGCTGCTGGTCTGACGGTAGCCATTCCGCGACTGGGCATCCCTGCTACGGTACTGACAGACGGACCTGCTGGCGTACACATCGACCCCATTCGTGAGGGCGACTCCAAGACGTACTATGCCACAGGTTTTCCTGTGGGCACCTGTCTGGCTTCTACATGGAACACGCAGTTGGTGGAACAGGTGGGTCAGGCCATTGGTAACGAGACACTGGAGTATGGCTGTGACGTGGTGCTGGGTCCTGGACTGAACCTGCACCGCAATCCATTGTGTGGCCGTAACTTCGAGTACTATTCTGAAGACCCCATCGTGACGGGTATGATAGGTGCCGCTGTGACAAAAGGTATCCAGAGTCAGGGTGTGGGTGTATCAGCCAAGCACTTTGCCGTCAACTCACAGGAGAACAGTCGTACGAAAGTCGACGAGCGCGTGTCGCAGCGTGCCCTGCGTGAGCTCTACCTGAAGGGTTTCGAGATTGTCGTTCGTGAGAGCAACCCGTGGACCATCATGTCGGCATATAACAAGATTAACGGTTTCTATGCCCAGGGCTACAAAGACATGTTGACCACTATCCTGCGTGATGAGTGGGGTTTCAAGGGTATCGTAATGACCGACTGGATAGGTAAACGTGCCGACCTGCCCACAGAGATGGAGGTAGAGGCTGGCAACGACCTGATGATGCCTGGCTATCCTGCTCAGGCCAAGGATATCGTAGATGCCGTAAAGGCTGGTCGTCTGGATATGAAGTATGTGGACCAGAACGTGCGTCGCATGCTGGAATATATTGTCAAGACACCTCGTTTCAAGGGCTATCAGTACAGCAAGCCCGACCTTGATGCACATGCCAAGGTGACACGCCAGTCATCGACAGAGGGTATGGTGCTGTTGAAGAACAACGGCGTGCTACCCATTCGCGACCTGAAGACTGTGGCACTGTTTGGTGTCAACTCCTACGATTTCCTCTCTGGTGGTCTGGGCTCTGGCTGTGTCAACGTTCCTTATGTTGTTGATATGGTGCAAGGACTGAAGAACATCGGTGTGAAGACAACCCCGTTGCTGACGGAGATATATCAGAACTACGTGAAATATGCCAAGGCCAAGCTGAAAGCCGACAAGAATCCGATGATGTGGTTCCTCGACCAAGGACAGCCCAAGCTCGACGAGATAGAAATCTCGGAGCGTTGCGTGACCCACGAACTCAGAGAGGCTGATGCTGCTATCATTACCATTGGTCGTCAGGCTGGTGAGGGTGTAGACCGTAAGATTGATGGTGAGTTCAACCTCAGTCAGATGGAGCAAGACATGATTTTCCGTGTGAGCAGTCAGTTCCGTGCTGCTGGCAAACCCGTCATCGTCATCCTGAACTCAGGAAGTGTGATGGAAACCTGTTCTTGGCGCGACCGCGTGGATGCTATCCTCTGTGCCTGGCAACCTGGCGAGGAGGGTGGCAATAGCGTTGCCGATGTGCTGACAGGTAAGGCAAACCCCAGTGGTAAACTGACGATGACGTGGCCCATCGCTGCCACCGACCATCCTTCTACCAAGAACTTCCCACAGGATATCGAAATGTACTCGTATCGTGAGATGAAAGGTTGGGGTCGTGGCATTCCCAACGAGGACTATACCAACCACGAGGAGGATATCTATGTGGGCTACCGCTATTTCGACACTTTCCAGAAAGAGGTGGCCTACCCCTTCGGCTATGGACTGAGCTATACCACCTTTGAGTTCTCGAAACTGACAACAAAGGTGAACGGTAATTCTGTTACCGTTTCCGTCACCGTAAAGAATACGGGCAACGTTGCTGGCAAAGAAGTGGCACAGCTCTACGTGACGGCTCCCAAGGGTAAGTTAGAAAAGCCTGCTCAGGAGTTGAAGGCTTTTGCCAAGACCCGTGAATTGCAGCCTGGCGAGAGTGAGACGCTGACAATGACTGTGCTGAAGCGCGACCTGGCATCATTTGATGAGACTGGCTCAAAGTGGATCGCAGAGGCAGGACAATACCTCTTCAAGGTGGGTAATTCCAGTCGTGACATCAAACTGACTGCACCCATGAAGATAACGGAATATACAGAGTCCGTACACAATGCAATGGCTCCCAAACAGCCTCTCAATATCTTGAAACAGAAGTAACTATGAAACATATCTTATTATCACTATTTGCTCTTTTCACCACCATCAGCGTCCATGCTGAGGATGGTCACCAATTATGGCTGCGCTACCAACCCGTCAACAAGGCAAAGGTTCTCTGTGACAGCAAGTCAGCCACCATCCAGATTGCCAAGCAGGAGTTGGAAACTTACTATAATGGTGCACAGATAGCCTTGAAGCTCGATGCCACGATGCCTGATGATGACGGCTATCGCTTCGATGGTTCAACGCTCAGCGCCCGTCGCGAGGCTGGTCTGCTCTATGGTACCTATGCCCTGTTGCGTGGTGACATGAATATGGAGTCGCATCCTGCCTACGACCTGCGTCTGCTGAACCATTGGGACAATCTCGATGGCAGCATCGAGCGTGGCTATGCGGGTGAGAGCATCTTCTGGAAAATTGAAAACGCTCAACTTTCAACGTTCAACGCTCAACTAATAGAGGAATATGCTCGTGCCAACGCTTCCATCGGTATCAATGGTACTGTCCTGAACAACGTCAATGCATCGCCCAAGATGCTGACAACTCCTTATCTGAAGGAGGTCAAGAAGATTGCCGACATCCTCCGCCCCTATCATATCAAGGTGTATCTGTCCATCAACTTCGCCACACCCATGGCATTGGGCGATACCAAGACGGCAGACCCCCTGGATAAGAGCGTGGCTAAGTGGTGGCAGAAGAAAGCCAAAGAAATCTATAAGCTCATCCCTGACTTTGGTGGTTTCCTGGTCAAGGCGAACAGCGAGGGACAGCCTGGTCCTGGCGACTACAAGCGTACTCATGCCGATGGTGCCAACATGCTGGCTGATGCCTTGAAGCCTTACAAGGGTATCGTCATGTGGCGTTGCTTCGTCTATGGTGCCAACCACAAGGGTGAAGACCGTGTAAAGCAGGCTGTATCGGAGTTCAAGCCTTTGGATGGTCAGTTCCGCGACAATGTCATCCTGCAGACCAAGAACGGTCCGTTGGACTTCCAGCCTCGTGAACCATACAGTCCTATCTTCGACCAGATCAAGCAGACCCCCAATATGGTGGAGTTGCAGATTACTCAGGAGTACCTGGGACAGTCGCGCCACCTTGTTTATCTCGCCCCCATGTGGCAGGAGTTCTTCTCGCAGGTTAATCCCAAACAGTTGAGGGGTATTGCTGGTGTCGCCAATATCGGACTCGACAAGAACTGGTGTGGTCACCACTTCTCGCAAGCCAACTGGTATGCCTTCGGTCGATTGGCCTGGAACCCCATGTTACCCAGCGACAAGATTGCCCGCGAATGGTTGCAACAGACGTTCACCCGTGATCCACAGTTTGTCAACACGATGGCACAGATCATGGCAGAGAGTCGTGAGGCTTGCGTAGATTATATGATGCCACTGGGCTTGCACCACATCTTCAAGTTCGACCACCACTATGGTCCTGAGCCTGATGGCTTCATCAAGAGTTATCCGCTGGAGTGGTGTCCTGTCTATTACCACAAGGCCGACAAGCAAGGAGTAGGCTTCGAGCGTTCTAGCAAGGGTACGGATGCTGTCAGCCAGTATCGTAAGGAACTCGCGCGAACCTATGATAATATCAATACGTGTCCTGAAAACCTGCTGCTGTGGTTCCACCATGTGCCTTGGACCTACAAGATGAAGGACGGCTCAACGCTGTGGGAGTCGCTACAGTTCCACTACAATCGTGGCGTCATCACTGTTGAGACTCACCATAACATCTGGCACAACAAGATGCGTCACTACATTGACGAACAGCGCTGGCGCGAGGTCGACGACCGCCTGCACCATCAGGTGGAGAATGCCCGTGAGTGGCGTGACACCTGTCTTAAGTATTTCGGACAATTTGCTAACGAATAAATAGAAGATGATGAGAACGTTTTTAGCCATTAGCCTTTGGCTTTTGGCACTGACTATTAGTGGAAAAGAAATCAATATCAAGTCACCCGATGGCAAACTGGTGGTGACCATCGATGACGAACAGGGACTGCTGAACTATCGCGTCAGTTATATGGGACAGACCATGCTGAAACCCTCAGCACTGGGACTGAAGGCTGACATCGGCGACTTTACCCGTGGACTGACCTTCAAGGAGATGAAGGAGAGCACCATCGACAAGACGTACACGATGACACGCACCAAGGCATCGTCGGCACACTATGTGGCTCATCAGGCTGACCTTACCTATACCAACAGCCAGGGTCTTCCCATCACCATCACCTTCTGTGTGTCCAACAACGATATTGCCTATCGCTATTCGTTACAACCCAAGGGTGAGAGCCGTCTGTCGGCAGTCATCTACAACGAGACCTCTGCTTTCAACTTCCCTGAGGCCACGACGACATTCCTGACACCACAGAGTCTGCCCATGGTGGGTTGGCAACGCACCAAACCTTCCTACGAGGAAGACTACAAGGCTGACAGGCCCCTGACGGAGCGTTCCGCCTTTGGCGAGGGCTTCACCTTCCCCTGTCTGTTCAAGGTCCCTGCGGGTTGGGTACTCGTCAGCGAGACGGGTGTGGGTTCCAACTACTGTGCCAGTCACCTGAGCGACTATGAGGCAGGTCGTGGCTATACCGTCGCCTACCCTAATATCGGTGAGATGAATGGCTTGGGCTCTCCCTGGGCAGGTATTCCCCTGCCAGGCTGCACTCCTTGGCGCACCATCACGGTGGGTACGACGCTGAAGCCTATTGTCGAGACCACCATCCCCTATGATGTCGTTGACCCGCTCTATGAACCCACTCAGGACTATAAGCCTGGTCGCTATACGTGGAGTTGGCTCATCTGGCAGGACGAGAGTGTAAACTACGACGACCAGGTGAAGATGATTGATGTATCGGCTAAGATGGGCTTTGAATACGTGCTGGTGGACAACTGGTGGGACAAACAGATTGGGCGCGACCGCATTGTTGAACTGAACCGCTATGCCAACAGCAAGGGTGTCAAGTTGCTCTTGTGGTACAACAGCAACGGCTACGCCAACGACGCCCCACAAACACCCAAGCACTGCATGAATACTGCCTTGGCTCGCAATCGCGAGATGGCGTGGTTACAAAAGTTGGGCATCGCTGGTATCAAGGTCGACTTCCTGGGCTCCGACAAGCAAGAGTCGATGAAACTCTATGAGGACATCCTGGCTGATGCCAACCGCTATGGCTTGCAAGTGGTGTTCCACGGCTGCACCATTCCGCGTGGCTGGGAACGCATGTATCCCAACTATGTCGCCTCTGAGGCTACGCTGGCGTCAGAGAATATCATGTTCAGCGAATATCACGCCAAGCAGGAGGGCTTCGAACTCACCATGCACCCCTTTGCACGCAATGCCATAGGCTCGTTCGACTGGGGAGGCATCATCCTGAACCACCACATCAGTCGCGACAACAAGAGTCGTCATCGCCGCTATACAACGGATATCTTTGAGTTGGCCAGCGGTATCGTCCTGCAGACCAGCGTCAACTGTGTGGCCATGTATCCCAACAACCTGCAGGATGTGCCACAGTTCGAACTCGACTTCCTGCGTCAGTTGCCTACCACCTGGGACGAAGTACGCTTCCTGGAAGGCTATCCCACGAAGTATGTGGTGCTGGCTCGTCGTACAGGCAATAAATGGTATATTGCTGGCATGAACGGTACCCAGCAGGTGAAGACTCTCCAACTGTCTCTCCCCATGTTTGCAGGCCAGACGGTACAGTGCTACATGGACCAACCTGGCAAGAAGGGTGCTCCCAGCACACCCGTGCTGAAGACGCTGAAAGTGGATAAGAAAGGTATAGCAAAAGTTGCTATGCAACCCATGGGTGGACTGATTATTACTCGCTGAATTCTAACGACAGCTGGCCATCGCCCAGCATGTTAAACGATTTACGGTGGTATGGCGTAATGCCATGCTGCCGTATTGCTTCTCTGTGCTTCTTGGTGGGATAGCCCTTGTTCGACAGCCAGTCATATTGCGGATATTCCTTGGCCAACTCATCCATATAGTCGTCACGATAGGTCTTGGCAAGGATGGAAGCTGCAGCAATAGAGAGGTACTTGCCATCGCCCTTGACAATAGTGGTGTGAGGAATGGTTATTGTTTCACGGTTATTGGTTATTGGTTCATGGTACGGCTTGAAGCGGTTACCATCGACGATGATAGCCTCTGGGCGTACTGTCAACTGGTCGAGGGCACGATGCATGGCGAGGATTGAGGCATTGAGGATGTTGATACGGTCTATCTCCTCAGGAGTGACGATACCTACGGCCCAGGCTACGGCATCACGCTGGATAATCTCACGCAACTGCTTACGACGCTTGTCTGTCAACTGCTTAGAGTCGTTGAGCTCGTCGTTCTGATAGTCTTCTGAAAAGATGACGGCAGCAGCATACACGCTGCCTGCCAGACAACCACGACCAGCCTCATCACAGCCAGCCTCAACCTTTCCTGTATAATAATGACTTGCTAACATTTTCTTACGCTGCACGACGCATCCAAAGGTTTAACTGGAAGAGAGCTGGCAACAGGATAAGCAGCGAGAAGCCCAATGCCATATAGACGTGCAACTCAGAACCTCTGAACAGATCTATGAGTTTCATGTCGGGGTCCGGATAGAACGCAAACATCACGAAAGCAATGCTGTTGTTGGCCCAGTGGTAGGCCACACCTGGCAGGATAGACCCTGTGCGCCAGTACATCCAGCCTAACAAGAGTCCAATGAGGAAAGCATGCGGCATCTGGGCTGGGTTCATGTGGATGAGGGCAAACATCAGGGCAGAGATGGTAATGGCTGTCCACACACCCAATTTCTCTGACTTCAGCAACTCTTTCAGGATAGCGCCACGCATCACAATCTCTTCGCCCAGCGGTGCCAGCAGACCTATCACCAGATAGCCCCACGGCGTACCCAAAATGGTGTCAAACTCCTGTTCGGCAAAGTTGGGCAACTCAGGCATCTGTTCCTGTATCCAGATGGAGGGGACGAGTGCTCCCATAGCAGCCACGACGCTCCAGGCAAGTACCATCCATGGACGTGTGCGCAACCATTTGGGCGACAGCTCGGCATAGCGTGCCCAGAGGAAGATGACGATGGTGATAACACCCACCACACCTGTTGTCGTGATGAGCATGGCTGCCGTCTTGTCGCTGTTGCCTGTAATCACGGCCCACAAGGTGGTAATAATGCCTCCACCCACAAGTTGTAGACCAATAAAGATGAGTAGATAACTAAGTGCTTTCTTCATGCTAATATCCTTTCTGCCTCAATGGCGTCTTGTCGTAGTTGTTCCTTCAGTGCTTCTATGCTGTCAAAGCGCTGCTCGCCACGCAGTCGTTCAACGAAGGCGACCTGCAGCTGTTGTCCGTAGAGGTTTTCCTTCAGTCTGAACACGTTGACCTCCAAGGTCTGGTGCTGTCCGTCAAAGGTGGGACGCACGCCGATATTCATCATGCCGTGTTTCCACTCCACGCTGTTCTCCATCCTGATCTTCACCGCATAAACACCTGCGGCAGGAACCAACTGGCACTGATCGACGAGCACAAGGTTTGCCGTAGGATAACCCAGTTTCGTGCCAATATGCTCGCCATGTTCCACACTGCCCAGTATCGTATAGGGATTTCCCAGCAGTTCATTGGCTTGATGGATGTCACCATCGCTGACCAACTGACGGATGATGCTACTGCTAATCTCACCCTCCTGGGGCAGTTGCAGCACCTCTATGCCTAACTCCTGACCATAGCGCACATAGTCGTCAAAACCCTCCGTGCGGTTATGACCAAAGCGGTTGTCATAGCCTGTCAGCAACACCTTCACATTCAGTCTATCGCGCAACTCCCGCTCCATAAACTCACGGGCCGTCATCTGTTTCAGGGCCTCGTTGAATGTCAGCACCTCAATACGGTCTATACCCGTCTTCGTCAGCAGCAGTCGTTTCTGGTCGAGGGGAGTCAGCGTCTGTGGACCGCTCTTGTCGAAGGTGATAGCCATCGACTGCAGACCACGCTGACGGGCTTCGTCGGCAACGTGCTGAAGGACGAACTGATGGCCACGATGCACGCCATCAAACATCCCTATCGTGGCAACATATCCTACTTCTTGCATAGACGCTGAATCCATCTGTAAATCTCACCAACCCACAGTACCAGTGACGTACCTGCAATAATCGCTGCCCATGTCTGCCATGATAGCGGTACGGTGCGGAACATCTTGCCGCCGAAGGTAACTATGAGCCATTGGCCAACAAGTACGAAGAGCAGTACGACGAGGAAGCCCTCGCAAGCCCACAAACGACGGAAAGCCGAATGACAACTGCCCAGCACACGGGCATTGAAGAGGTTCCACCACTGCAACATCACGAAGATGGTGAAGAAAACCGTCAGTTTTATATCATCCATTCCCGCTCCTTGCTCAAAATGCCACAACAGGGCGAAGGTGGCAACAAAGAACAATCCACCAATGGTCAGAATACCTTGCATCATCGGTTTGGTAATGATGAACGCATCGCTGCTACGTGGTTTCTCCTCCATCACCTCACGAGAAGGTGGCAGAGAGGCCAGTGCCATCGCTGCAAAGGTGTCCATAATCAGGTTCACCCACAATATCTGGGTAATCGTCAGTGGCATCTCCGTACCGATGAAGGCACCAAAGAGTACCAACAACAAGGCCGCAACATTGACTATCAACTGGAAGAAGACAAAGCGCTGGATGTTCTTATACAGCGAACGACCCCACATCACAGCATGTACGATGCTGTTGAACGAGTCGTCAATCAGCGTGATGTCGCTGGCTTGCTTGGCAACACTCGTTCCAGAACCCAGTGAGAGTCCCACATGGGCACGGTTCAGGGCTGGTGCGTCGTTGGTGCCGTCGCCTGTCACAGCGACCACCTCGCCCAGTTGTTGCAGCAGACTGACCATACGCTGCTTGTCGGTAGGACGGGCTCGCGACATCACCTTCAACTCCTTGATGCGTTCCAAAGCCTTTTCATCACTCAGTGCAGCAAACTCAGCACCAGTGATACAATTCTCTTTGCTGGGATTGAGTCCACATTGTCTCGCTATCTCCATCGCAGTGGCTACGGTATCGCCTGTGACTATCTTCACATCGATACCTG
>JAEEGG010006750.1_pt1 | contig 26803 bp, 21 predicted proteins | sample 9134161 | NCBI WGS metagenome assembly JAEEGG01 (sample SAMN16246543, study PRJNA631951) | gut metagenome | biome: gut microbiome; feature: rumen; material: CR-attached | host: Bos | place: Iran: Karaj | collected 2018-10 | reverse complement strand
TCGTAGTCCCGAAGTAAAAACAATACAATTTCGTTGAATAACTGATTAGTAAATTAGATACTAAATATTTTTTATTCAATTTCCCTTGCTATTTTGAAAACTATTTGTATTTTTGCAGCATGAATGCATTTAGTAAAGTAAATACTAATATTAGGAAGAAGATTTCTGAAATAGCAGAAGTGGTTTCTGGGGTCTATCTGCTGACTGCACCCTATGGGGAAGTTGCTTATTTGCAGATAAAAGACCTACTTTCCGAATCACCCGAGAAAACAGCTTCAAAAGTCACTCTTTCGCCCAAAAACGTACGTTATTTGTTAGCAAAAGGAGACCTGTTGTTTGCCGGAAAAGGGACAACCTACCTTTGCAAGGTGTTTGACCTCGACATTCCAGCCATCGCCTCCACCACCTTATATATAATTCGCCTCACCTCAAAAGACATCCTTCCTGACTATCTTTGCTGGTATTTGAATCAGCCCAGCATGATGGCGGTGATGAAAACACAACAAGTGGGTACAGGCACGCCGCTTATCCACAAACAAGTCGTTGAAGACTTTGAAATCCCTGTTCCAGATTTAGACACGCAACAGTGCATCGTGGAATTGGCAAAACTTCAAATTAGGGAAAAAGAGCTCTACCAAGCCATTGCCGAAAAACAACAACTGATTACCAACCAACTCATAATGAATAAATTAAACAAATAAATATGGAAACCAAGAAGATCACCCAAGACGACATCAACCGAACGGTTTGGAAGGCCTGCGATACATTTCGCGGCGTCATCGACCCGAGCCAATACAAGGACTACATCCTCACGATGCTGTTTCTGAAATATGTCAGCGATGTGTATAAGTCCAAGCTGAACGACTACCTTAAAAAATACGATGGCGACCTGGAGCGTGCCGAGCGTGCCATGCGTCATGAGCGCTTCGTGGTGCCCGAAAAAAGTTCGTTCGACTACCTCTACGAGCATCGGAACGCCACCAACATCGGCGAACTGATTGACGAAGCATTAGCCGACCTTGAAGATGCCAACCGTGAGAAGATGAGCAGCGAAGACGGCAGCAGCATCTTCCGCAACATCAGCTTCAACAGCGCCAACTTGGGTGAGACCAAAGAGAAGAATGCACGTCTGAAAAACCTTTTGCAAGATTTCAATGGGGTGGATCTGGACGAGTCGCATTTGGAGAACAACGACATCATCGGTGATGCTTACATGTACCTTGTCTCCACTTTCGCTGGCGAGGCTGGCAAGAAAGCGGGCGACTTCTTCACACCAGCCGAGGTCTCCACGCTGTTGGCCCAACTGACCAAGAGCAAACCTGGCGCACGCATCTGCGATGTGACTTGTGGCTCTGGCTCGTTGCTGATCAAGGCGGGCAAGGAAGTGGGCAACAATAACTTCTCGCTCTACGGGCAAGAGGTGAACGGCAGCACATGGGCCTTGGCTATGATGAATATGTTCTTGCACGGCTTCGACAACGCCGTCATCCGTTGGGGCGACACCCTGCGTAACCCCAAGCTGAAAGCCAACGATAAACTGATGAAGTTCGACACGGTGGTTGCCAATCCTCCTTTCAGTCTCGACAAATGGGGTGCCGAGGAAGCCGCCAGCGACCCTTACAATCGCTTTTGGCGCGGTATCCCGCCCAAGAGCAAGGGTGACTGGGCCTTCATCAGCCACATGCTGGAAGTGGCCGACGACAACGCAGGAAAGGTTGGCGTCATCATCCCCCACGGTGTGTTGTTCCGTGGCGGCAGCGAAGGCAAAATCCGCCAGTACATCCTTGAAAACGAGCATATTTTGGAGGCAGTGATTGGATTGCCTGCCAACCTGTTCTATGGCACAGGCATCCCTGCCGCCATCGCCATCTTCCGTAAAGGTCGTGGCTCCGAGAACGTGCTGTTCATCGATGCCAGCCGCGAGTTTGAGAACGGCAAGAATCAAAACAAGCTACGCTCGCAGGACATCGAGCATATTGTCAGCACCTACCGCAGATTTGCCGCTGGCGAGTTGCAACCTGGTGTGGTGGAAGACAAATACGCCTTCGTGGCCACGCCCGACGACATCCGCGAGAACGACTTCAACCTCAACATCCCGCGCTATGTGGACACCTACGAGGAAGAAGCCGAAATTGACATCCCCGCCGTGCAGAAAGAAATCGAGCAATTGGAAGGCGAATTGGCCGAGGTACAGGGGAAAATGAAGGAATATTTGAAGGAATTAGGGTATTGAAACAACATAAAATTATGAATACAATAGAAACACTATTCAAAGAATGGCAGTCGCTTCAGCCTGTAAAGGAGGAGTATCAACAAAGACTTGACCAGAAGTTCATGCTGGAATTCAACTACAACTCCAACCATATTGAAGGCAACACCCTCACTTATGGGCAGACCGAGTTGCTGTTGTTGTTCGGTCGCGTGGTAGGCGAAGCCAAGATGAAGGATTTGGAGGAGATGAAAGCCCACAACGTATGCTTGAAAATGACCATAGCCGAAGCCGGAGAGAAAGACAGGCCGCTTACCGAATCGTTCATTCGCATATTGCACCAGACCATGCTGCGCGAAGACTACACCGTCTATCGCCAGTTACCTGGCGGGGTGAACACCAGTTATGTGGTTCATGCGGGATGCTATAAGACACGTCCCAACTCTGTCATCACGCCAACAGGCGAACGGTTTGAATATGCCTCTCCCGAGGAGACACCTGCTTTGATGGCCGACCTCATACAATGGTACAACCAAGCCGAAGCAGACGGAAAACTCACCCCCGTTGAACTTGCCGCATTGTTCCATTACCGTTATATCCGCATCCACCCCTTTGAAGACGGCAACGGACGCATCGCGCGACTGCTGATGAACTTCATCCTTCTGCGCCACGGTTATCCGATGATTGTCATCCGCAGCAAAAACAAGAAAACCTATTTGGAAGCTTTGGGCAAGGCGGACAAAAACGTCGGACCAGTTCCTTCCGATGGCGCCAATGCCACTTTGGAACAGGCCCAAGACTTTGTCAACTACATCACCAAACAGGTGGAGCAAACTTTGGAAGATGATATGAATTTCCTGCAAGAAAAGAAGGATGCTGTTTGGTGGTTCGATGGCGAGTTCGTGACATTCAAGAATGAATCGACGATACAATTGCTGAAACTTTTAACCGACAACCCAAAAATGTCTGTACGTTCCCTCGCGCAAGCCTTGGACATAAGTAAATCTGCTGTTCAAAAACAACTAAAACTATTACAAGAGAAAGGATATATATTGAAAACAACCAATAATAACACAAGTGGCTGGTCCGTATCTATCAAAAGTGTATCACCCTAAAAGGTGGTACAGTGGAAAAAAAGTGGTACACTTTTATTCTGTACCACCCCAAAAGATGGTACACTTTTAATTTGGTGGTACACTTTTTCCCAACCAAAAAAAGGTTATGAATAAAGATTTGGTTATGAAAAGGACGTTATATACCACCCAAAAAGGTGGTAGATAAAAAAATAGGTGGTAGATAAAACAAAACGACAAGCATAATGACGAACGACAACCAACATATTCCCTCCGGCTACAAGCCCTCGCCCCTCGGCATCATTCCCGAAGACTGGGAAGTGAAGAGGCTGGGGGAAATAGGCGAAGTCCTAATGTGCAAAAGGATCATGAAATATCAGACAGATTCTTGCGGTGATATTCCTTTTTTCAAAATTGGCACTTTTGGCGGGAAAGCCGACGCTTACATTTCAAGAGAAGTATTTGATGAGTATAAGACAAAGTATTCTTATCCAAAAGTTGGTGATGTGCTGATTTCCGCTGCGGGAACAATTGGACGAAGCGTTATTTTCGACGGAACACCATCATATTACCAAGACTCAAATATAGTTTGGATTGACAATGACAATAAACAAGTATTGAACAAATACTTATATTACTACTACTCTACCATTAATTGGATTACAGATACTGGCACTATTCCAAGATTGTATAATGGAGCATTAAAAGCAATCCAAATACCAACGCCCCCTATCGAACAGCAAACACGAATTGTGTCGATTTTAGAGCTTTGGGACACCGCCATAGCCAAGCAGACCGCCCTGATAGAAAAACTCACCCTGCGCAAGCGCGGCCTCATGCAGCAACTGCTCACGGGAAAGAAACGGCTGAAAGGGTTTGAGGGGAAGTGGAAGGAAGTGAGGCTGGAAAAGATGGGTGTCTTTTTCAAAGGAGGAGGCGTTCCAAAAGACAAAATCACCAATACTGGCAACAAATGCCTCACATACGGAGACCTTTACACAAAATATGACTTTGTAATATCCGACGTAAAATCATATATTGATGATAACACTGCAAATGAAAGTGTCAAGATTCAGTACGGAGACATTTGTTTTGCAGGTTCAGGTGAGACAAAAGAGGACATCGGCAAGTGTGCAGCTTTTATTGATAACGAATATGGATATGCAGGAGGCGACATTATTGTTTTCAGAGCAAATGACTGCAACCCAATCACTCTTTCATACATCCTTAACTCAAGTGATGTTATCAGACAAAAAAGTAATATGGGACAAGGTCATTCCGTCGTACACATATACCCATATCAATTAGAAAAGCTTCTGATAAAGCTTCCTTCGAGAGCCGAACAAGATGCCATCGCAACCATTTTAATGGAATCAGACAAAGAAATCGAGATACAAAAACAAAAACTGGCGGCCATGCAGGAGCAGAAGAAGGGGCTGATGCAGGTGCTATTAACTGGAAAAAGGAGGATAAAATGATTGACTTAAAGAAACAAATCGAAAGCATTATTGAAGATTTAGTTAATAACGCTTCAATATCCAGTATTTTATTAAAAGCTCAAGCCATCGCCTTTTATCTAAAAGACGATACCTTTAGTAATTGGATAAAAGCAGAGCAAAATGGCTATCCAAATATCAATGAATTACCCGAATATCGCAAAATCAAATGTGCCATAAAAGTAGATGTGTCCATTCCTTTCCAAGGAATTTACAACAATATGGATTTCCCAATAGATGCCATTGATGATGCAAACATTAGAGATGACTTGTCTCATATCTATTTTTGCGACCCAATAACCGTACTTGAAAAACTGGGGGATAATCAAAAGAATGACATTCTTAAAGTAAATGCCTCTGCATTCCTTTACAGTATTATTGGGGATCATTACAATGGAAACATTGAAGGAGTTCGTAAAATAACCAATACATCGTCTGCAAAAGCAATAATTGACAGTGTTAAATCAAAACTCCTTGACTTCTTCCTAAAAATAGAAGAACAAATTGACTTAAATGTAAACTTCGATGTTATGGCAAATAAAGAGAAAATACAAACAATCATGAATCAAACTATTAAAGCTGGCGTAGTTAATACCGGAAGCGGAAATATCTCAATAAGCCAAAGCGAAATAATTGGCGGAAACGAAAACGTATCGATATCTTCAACCAAAAAAGAAGAATTGAGGGACATCTTAAACAAAATCGAGGAAATAAACAAGAAATATAACGAAGAAGACATAGTCTATGAAGTTTCTGAAATAAGAAAGGACCTAGAAAAAACAAGCCAAAACCCTCGTTTTATCAAAAGAGCATTCAACGCGATGAAAGGAGTTGCTATTGGTATCACGGCAAATGAATTAACCCCTTTAATCGATAACGGCATAGAATTGCTTTCAAATTTGTTTTGATTTTGGAAATTAAGAATTTCATATTAGATTTTTTCACACCAAGAGAATGGGCAACCTTTACCCTTATTGGTGCGTTAATTCTTTTTTCTACAAAGAGCAAAGACGTAAGAAATAGCATTTTACGCTTTATCAAGACTTTTTTTCATTGGAAAATCATCATTCCAATTATTTGTGCACAATTATACCTGTTTTTATTCTATTACATTCTCTATAAACTTAATATTTGGAATGATAGCATCTTACGAGAAGTTATGTTTTTTTCTCTATTTACAAGCATATCTCTTATTTTCAAATATTCGGGCAACAATGATCGTATTTCATCATTAAAAGGAATCATAGAAGATACTGTCACTGCATCAATTATCATCGAGTTCTATCTTCAGATTTACACGTTTTCTTATCCCATTGAATTGCTTATACAATTCCTATTAGCGTTTTTCTATTTAATGGGTGTCTATAACAAAAGAGAAACAAAGGATTATGAAAGAACTTACACCGTTACACAATCTATTTTTTATTGCCTAACAGTCTTTCTGCTTGTTTATAGCATTTATACGGCAATAAAGCACTGGGAAAACAACTTTTCAAGTCAAACCGTGGCTTCCCTCCTATTCCCCATCATTGCTACAATTGCCTATTGGCCATTTCTTTATGTATTTGCAACAATTTGCGCCTATGAAACTTGGTTTGTACGAATATTCTTTGCATCAAAAAAAGATAAAGATGTTTATAGATTTAGAAAACGCCAAGTAATAAAAACCTGCAAGTTGAACTTGAGAAAGATTAACTTCATTAGCAAAGACTTTCATGTTTACATTCCGCAGACACGAGAAGAGTTTATTCACGATCTACAAATGTCCGAAGACAGATATTACAACCAAAATAACGATTAAAAACAACAAAACCACATAATATGACCCTCCCCGTAAACATAGAATCGCTGATTGACGGCCGCGTGGTCGAAAGCGACAGAATAGAATTCAAGAAAGGATGGAATCCCGATGCCATCTACCGCACCATTTGCGCCTTTGCCAATGATTTCGAAGACACCAGCGGCGGCTATATCGTTGTCGGCGTCGAAGAAGAAAAAGGCAGAGCCAAACGACCCGTCTGTGGCGTGAGTCTTAACGAATTGGACGAGATTCAGAAATCAATGATCGGGTTCAACAACCTCATCCAACCCTATTATCAGCCACGAACCGTCATTGAGGATGTAGACGGGAAGAAAGTGTTCATCATTTGGGTTACTGCCGGCGACCGACGACCTTACAAGGTGCCTGACTATGTAACCGCCAAGCACAAAGAATACAACTACTATATCCGCTACAACTCCAGCTCAATCGTAGCCAAGGGTGAATACGAGATGGAACTGATGAATTTGGCCAACCGTGTTCCGTTTGACGACAGGGGAAACATGAGTGCCCGGCCTGAAGATGTGTCAATGCTGCTCATCAGGGATTATTTGGTGCAAACTGGCAGCCGACTTGCCGAACAAATTGAAACCATGACTCCTATGCAGATTCTGCAACAAATGGATTTGTTGGAAGGCCCGTCAGAGGCTTATCGGATTAAAAACATCGCCTTGATGCTGTTTTCCTATCACCCAGAAAAGTTTTTCCCTTATACGCAGGTTGATATTGTGATTTATCCACATGGCAAGGAAGCCGATCCCGACAATTTCATCGAAATCGACCCGATAAAAGGTCCCATAAATCAGATAATCAACAAGACACTCGACTATCTGCGAACCATGATTATCCGCCAAAAGGTGGCAAAAGTTGCAGGCAAAGCCGAAGCTAACCGCACTTACAATTATCCCTATCGAGCCATCGAGGAGGCGGTAGTAAATGCGCTGTATCATCGTTCCTATCAGGAAAGAGAACCAGTGGAAATATCTGTCATGCCCAACTGCATCGAAATCATTAACTATGGTGGTGCCGATTGGAGCATCAAATTGGAGGACTTGCGGGCTGGTAAGCGCATTTATTCTCGCAGATATCGCAACCGTCGGTTGGGTGACTTTTTGAAAGAATTGGACATGACCGAAGGTCGTGGCACAGGCATTCCCACCATCAAGGCTGAACTGAAAAAGAACGGTTCTGATGAAGCCTATTACGAAAGCGACGAACATCGAACCTATTTTTATGTTAGGATTCCGTGCCATCCTGATTTTGTGTGTGATGAAATTGTTGTAGATAAAGACGGACAAATCTTGTGGAAAAGTTCACAATCTGGCAATGAAGTAAGGAAACAGATAATTGCATTAATCACTGAAAACAATCATATCTCGAGGAAAGAAATCTCTGATATTATTGGAATTAACCAATCTGCCATTCAAAAACATCTTGAAACGCTGGTCAAAAATGGCAATTTAGAGAAGCATGGCATAAAACGCGGCAGTTATTATGTCGTATTAAAAGACCTTGATGAATAGGTGGTCAAAAAGGTGGTCAAAAAGGTGGTCAAAAAGGTGGTCAAAAAGGTGGTCAAATAAATAACATCGTATTGACTATAAGCAATTTAAATTAAACGTTCAAAAATTAAAAGGTGGTCAAAAAAGGTGGTCAAAAACAAGTCAAAATCATGAGCCAAATCTCCTTCAAAGAAAACGATATCAGTCAAGCCCCGGCGTTGGAGCTGTTGCAAAAGATGGGCTACCAATACCTCTCGCCTGAAGAGGCGCTGGAGCTGCGCGGGGGAAAGACCTCCAATGTGCTGCTCGAAGAGGTGCTGCGGCGACAACTGCGCGAGCTGAACTCCATCCGCATCGGCAACCATAAAGAAGCACGCTTCTCGGAACAAAACATCGAGAACGGCATCACCGCCCTGCGCAACGTGCCTATGGAAGGCGGCTACCTCAACGGCAACGAGGCGGTGTATAACATGCTCACCCTCGGCAAGGCCTTCGAACAAAGCATCGACGGCGACAAGAAAAGCTACACCATGCGCTATATCGACTGGGAGCACCCAACGAACAACATCTTCCAAGTAACCGAGGAATTCGCCGTCACCCGCACTGGTAGTGCCGACACCTACCGCCCCGATATCGTGCTGTTTGTCAACGGCATCCCGCTGGTCATCATCGAGTGCAAGCGTCCCGACATCAAAGGCGCAGAGGAGCAGGCCATTTCGCAGCACCTCCGTAACCAGCAGGACGATGGCATCCGCAGCCTCTATGTCTATAGCGCCTTGTTGCTTGCTATCGGCAACAGCTTCGGCAGTTACGGCACCACAGGCTCGGCAGCGCAATTCTGGAGCAAGTGGCACGAGATGTTCATCAACAAAGAGGCGGAGATGGACTATCAAAAACAGCTGTTGGAGCTCGTAAACGAAGGTCGCGACGAAATGCGCACCCCTACCCCGCAAGATGAATACCTCTACAACCTCTGCCGTCCCGAGCGCCTGCTGGAACTCATCTTCCACTTCACCATCTTCGATGCCGGCATCAAGAAACTGGCTCGCTACCAGCAGTACTTCACCGTCAAGGAGACCGTAGAGCGCGTGAAGACCATCGAAGCGGGACGGCGCAACGGCGGCGTGGTGTGGCACACCCAAGGCAGCGGCAAGTCGCTGACCATGGTGATGCTGGCGCAGAAAATCGCGTTGGAACCCAGCATCCGCAACCCACGCATCGTACTCGTCACCGACCGCACCGACTTGGATAGCCAAATCACCAAGACCTTCCGCAAATGCGGCAAGATGGTGGAGAACGCCACCACAGGCAAACGGCTCGTTGAGTTGCTCGAAAGCGACACCGATGCCGTCGTCACCACAGTCATCAACAAATTCGCCACCGCCATCAAGAAAATCAAACAGCCCCTCACCGACCCCAACATCTTCATCCTCATCGACGAAGCCCACCGCAGCCAATACAAGGAACTGGCCATCCAGATGAACCGCGTCCTGCCCAACGCCTGCAAAATCGCCTTCACGGGAACGCCTTTGATGAAAAAAGACAAAAACACTGCCCGAACCTTTGGCGGCATCATCAAACCCGTCTATACGGTGAGACAAGCTGTTGAAGACCATGCCGTTGTACCTTTGCTCTACGAAGGCCGTTTTGTGCCCCAATCGGTGAACGAAAAACCCATCGACAACTTTTTCAACATAGTGTCCGAAGATTTGACATACGAGCAGTCCACCGACCTGAAAAAGAAATTCTCGCGCACCGACATCCTGAACCAAACCGAGCAGCGCATCTATTCCATTGCCACCGACATTTCGAAGCACTTTGCCGAAAACTGGCAAGGCACAGGATTCAAGGCCATGCTGGTGACACCCATCAAAAAGGTGGCTATACTTTACAAGAAATACCTGGACGAGATTGGCAAAGTGTCGTCAGAAGTGCTCATCACCGCTCCCGACGACCGCGAAGGCGAGGAAATCGCCTACGGCGGCACTCCGGAAGAAGTGAAAGACTTCTGGAAACGCATGATGGACGAGCACGGAACGCCCACCAAATATCAGGACAACCTCATCGCGCGCTTCAAAAACCAAGACGATCCCGAAATCATGATTGTGGTGGACAAACTGCTGACTGGTTTCGACGAGCCGAAAGTAGCCGTAATGTACCTTGACCGACCCTTAAAGGGTCACACCCTGCTGCAAGCTGTAGCTCGTGTCAACCGCACCTGCGAAGGAAAAGACTTCGGTTACATCATTGACTATTATGGCGTTTTGCGGGAATTGGACGACGCCTTGAGCATCTACTCCGAATACGATGAGGACGACCGACAGGTGTTTCTCGACACCCTCGTGCCCGTCAGCGACAAGATTGCGGAGTTGCCGCAACGGCATTCCGATCTTTGGGAGCTGTTCAAAACCATCCCTAACAAGCGCGATTTGGAAGCCTACGCGCAATCGTTGCGTTTGGAAGACCGTCGACACGAGTTCTACGACCGTCTGTCCGCCTATTCATCGGTGCTGCAACTGGCACTCTCCACCATAGAATTCCATAAACAAACCGATGAAAAGACCATCCAACGCTACAAAGACGACTTGAACATGTTCGCCAAGTTGCGCACAGCTGTACAACTTCGCTATTCCGATACCATCGACTACAAAAAATACGAGGCGCGCATCGAGAAACTCATCAATCATCATGTGGAAAGCGACGCTGTGAGAGTCATCACCAATCTCGTCAACATCTTCGACAAGGAAGACTTTAGAAAGGAAGTGGATAGCGTGGTAGGCACTGCCGCCAAAGCTGACACCATCGCCACACGCACAGCCAAGTACATCCGCGAAAACATGGATTCTGACCCGGCGTTCTATAAGAAATTCTCCCAACTCATCAAGGAAGCTATCGAACTCTACGAACAAGGGCGTTTGACCGACAATGAGTATTTGGAGAAGATGATGCAGTACAAGGAAGATGTGCTGAACCATACCGACAGCGAACTACCAGCCGAGTTGGAGCACAACAATGCCGCCAAAGCCTATTTCGGCATTGCCTTGGAGAACTACAAACGACTCTTCCCCGACATGCCTGTGGGTGAAATGGCATTAGCCACGGCCAAAGCCTTTGACGAAATCATCCGTCGAACCGTTATTGTGGATGGCTCCATCCTGGTGGACTGGCAATCGAAAAGCGACACCATCGGACGAATGAAAATCGAGTTGGAAGACGAGTTGATTGACAACATCAAGCGGAAATACCAAGTGGACTTCGCTTTCAGCGACATGGACATCATCATCGACGGTTGCGTTGACGTAGCAAAAATCTGGATCCGATGACAAAAGACAGCATCCTTTACGGTTCAAGCCTCATCGAGTACGAAATCGAATACGTGCAACGGAAAACGCTAGGTATCACCGTCCATCCCGATGGCACCGTCACCTTGAAAGCGCCCATTGACGCAACGCCTGAAGACATCCAAAAGAAAGTGCGCCATCGTGCCGCCTGGATTCTCCGTCAGAAACGCTATTTTGAATCATTCGGCACCCCAACCACTGAACGACAATATATCAGCGGAGAGTCGCATCTCTATTTGGGCCGGCAATACATGTTGAGAATCAAGGAAGGCAAGGCCAATGCTGTGCATTACCAGAACAACATCCTTGAGATTGAATGCCGAAACAAAAAAGAGGCTGGTAGAGTGTTGCAACTATGGTATTTGGAACGGGCACAAATCAAGTTCCCCGAATACGCCAAACCCATTATTGAGCAATTCGCTGCATACGGAGTGCAACCGAAAAGCCTTTCCGTAAGAAAAATGGAAAAACGATGGGGATATTGCACAACAGACGGTGACATCTTCTTGAATCCCAGACTCATCTGCGCGCCCAGATGCTGCATCGAATATGTCATCACCCATGAATTGTGCCATTTGGTGCATCGCAACCACACCAAAGAGTTCTACGCTCTATTGAGCAAAGAAATGCCGCATTGGGAAAAGTGGAAGAACAAATTGGAACGAATGATGATTTAAAGCCTTACACCAACCGCATAATCTCCCCCACAATCGCCCGAGAATAAGCATTAGCTACCTCCACAATGAATTTCCCGAAATCCACGCGGGCATTGTGGTCGGCGGTGTCGCTGATGGTGCGGATGACGGTGAAAGGCACCTTGAACTCCAAACAGACTTGCGCCACAGCCGCGCCTTCCATCTCGACGCACATCACTTCAGGCAACAAACCCAAAATTTCCTCACGTTTCTCGTCGCTGTTGATGAACTGGTCGCCGCTGGCAACGTCACCGTAATAAAGTTTCGGATTGAGGTTAAACTCCTTGACGGTCTCCTCGCCCACCATGTTCACCACACCTTTATCAATAAGGTTGCTGACGGCGCGACCTGCCAATTCGGTCATGGCGGAATCGCTGTCGATATAAACGCGGTTCAGCAGCGGCAACTCGAAACGGGAGATGATGGGGCGGGCATCCAAGTCGTGCTGCACAAGGCGCTTGGAAATCACGATATCGCCCACCTTGAGGCCGTCGGCCAAGGCACCGGCCGTGCCGATGAAAATCAAATCCGTCACAGCGAACTCCTGTATCAATAAAGTGGCGGTAATGGAGGCGGCCACCTTGCCCCATTTGGAGAAAGCCACCACGCAACGTACATTACCGATTTTGCCCACCACGAACTCACGGTTCGCGATTTTTACGACGGTCTTTTCAGTAAGCAGGGCTTTCACTTCGTCGATTTCTTGCGCCATGGCGCCAAGGATGCCTATATTTCGGATCATAGATTCAAAAATTTAAAGATTCAAGATTTTAGAAATTTGCACGGCAAAAATAAAAAATACTACCTTTGCAAAAAATTATCGAATGAAGAAAATCTGCATCTTTTGTGGCAGCAGCATGGGCTTTGACCCGATTTATAGGGAAAAAGCGGCAGAACTGGGCCATGTCTTGGCTGACAACGGCTGCGAACTGCTCTATGGTGGCGGCAATGTCGGCCTGATGAATGTCATCGCTGAAGAGATGAAACAACGCCATTGCAAAATCGTAGGCACAATCACGCAACACCTGTTGGACATGCGGGTGGGCCGCCCCGACATCGACGAACTGATTGTGGTGGAGACCATGGCCGAGCGCAAGAAAATCCTCGAGGACATGGCCGACGGCTTCATTGCACTACCCGGCGGCATCGGCACGATGGACGAGTTTTTCGAGGCTTACGTGCTCAGCCAATTGCGCGTCTTTGACAAACCCGTCGCACTGTTCAACGTGAACGGCTACTACGACGGTCTCGTCAGCTTCATCAACCATATCGCCGAAGAGGGCTTCATGCGCAAAGAACACGCCAACAACCTGATTGTCAGCAGCGACCCGAAGGAATTATTGGAGAAAATGGAACAATTCCAACCTGCCGACGTGACGAAATGGGTGGTGGAAATCAAGGAACAAGTTAAAAGTTAATAGTTAGAGCCAGTCCCATAGGGACGGCGGATATTAAGCAGGGAATTCATTCCCTGCCTCACAAAACAACAAGACCATGATAATCATAGGAATAACAGGAACCCTCGGCGCCGGCAAAGGCACCATCGTCGACTATCTCGTCAAGGAAAAGGGCTTCGTGCACTACTCGGTGCGGGCCTACATCACCGAAGAATGCCAACGCCGCGGCCTTGAAGTGAACCGCGACACGCTGACCTTCGTGGGCAACGACCTGCGTGCCGCGCACTCACCCAGCTACATCACCGATCAGCTCTTCGAGCGTGCCAAGGCCGAAGGCAAAAACGCCGTCATCGAGAGCGTGCGCACCCCAGGCGAAATCCACTCGCTACGCGAGAAAGGTGAGTTCTACCTCTTCGCCGTCGACGCCGATAGGAAAATCCGCTACGACCGCATCTACCTGCGCGGCTCCGAGACCGACCACATCGACTTTGAGACCTTTGTGGCCAACGAGGAACGTGAGATGACCGCCACCGACCCCAACAAGCAAAACCTCGGTGCCTGCATCAAGGAGGCGGATTTCGTATTTATGAACGACGGCACCGTTCCCCAGCTGCACCAGCAGGTGGAAAAGGTGCTGACCCAGCTCCATGTGCGCCCCTCGTGGGACGACTATTTCCTCAACCTCGCCGACACCGTTTCGGAACGCGCCACCTGCAACCGTGGCCGCAGCGGCTGTGTCATCGTGAAGGACAAGCAGATTTTAGTGACAGGCTATGTCGGCTCCCCGCGTGGACTGCCGCACTGCGACGATGTGGGCCATCTCTTCCGCAAAACCATCCATGAAGACGGCTCCGTCACCCAACATTGCGTGCGCACTGTCCATGCCGAGCAAAATGCTATTTGTCAGGCGGCCAGAAGAGGTATCGCCTTGGACGGCAGCACCCTCTATTGTCGCATGACCCCTTGTCGCACCTGCGCCATGCTCATCATCAACTGCGGCATTGTGCGCGTGGTGTGCGAACGCCGCTACCACGACGGTGCCGAGACCGAGGAGATGTTCAAACAAGTAGGCATCAAGCTAGAATACAAATACGACGAGGTGCAGCAATATGAGGGGCAACGCTGCAATTAAACCTTTTTCCCCACTGACCTGACAATCAGCCACAACAAGCCGAAAGCAATCAAAAAAGTCAACCACGAAGGCAAACCCAAGGCCGTAGGCAACACCCCAATCAGCACGGCCACACCACCCACGATGAGGGCGTAAGGCATCTGCGTCCTGACATGCTGTATGTGATTGCAACTGGAGGCCAAGGAACTCATTATCGTAGTGTCGGAAATAGGAGAACAATGGTCGCCCATGACGGAACCTGCCAGCACCGAAGCCACCACATTGTAGAACAAAGGCATGGTGGCATCAACAGACAAACCTTGCTCTTGGCAGAGCATCCACGAAGCGGGCAGGATCAAGGGATAAAGGATAGCCATGGTGCCCCAGGATGTGCCTGTGGAGAAGCCAATCAAAGCAGCCAGAAGGAAAGTCAACACGGGTACCACGGCAGGCGAAAGCGACCATTTCACCAACAATTGTGAGACGAACTCCGCCGTATGCATGTCTTTGGTCACCAAGGCGATAGACCAAGCCATCGTCAGAATCAGCACGGCATTGAACATCGCTTTGAAGCCTTCCACCATCTCCTCCATCACCCTGCTAAACTCCAAAGTACCACGTAACAAGGTCATGACGATGGAAGTCAGCAGCGACAGCACCGAAGCCCAAAGCAAAGCCTTATAAGAATTGGATGCCCCGATGGTCGCGGAAAGTTTGGAGAAGAAGCCCGTCCCCGATTGCCACACCGAGGTATCATAACCTGTAGCTATCAGTCCGATAACCGTTCCGAAAATCAGCACCGCCAACGGAATCAAGGCATCGATGATATGGGTAGGTTTAGCCACGATGTTCGGCATTTCGGTTTCCATCGGCGAAGTCATTCGGGCCTTGCGTTCCGCCGTCAGCATCGGACCGAAGTCGCGACCACTAAGGATAATCATCAACACAAAACCAAGGGTGAGGAAAGGATAAAAACTATACGCCAAGGAATGAAAGAACACCGAATAGGCCGAGGTTTCCATCCCGATGGCATCGATGCCGTCCTCAATGTAGCTCAACTCAGCCCCAATCCAAGTGGTGATGAAAGCCACTGCCACCACGGGCGCGGAAGTGGAGTCAACGATATAAGCCAATTTCTCACGTGACACCTTCAGCTTGTCGGCAATGGGACGCATGGTGTTGCCCACGACGAGGGTGTTGGAATAGTCGTCGAAGAAGATGCAGAGGTCCATCAAAAAAGTCATCAGCTGACCAGAGCGCGGCCCTTTCGCCCGTCGCGACAGCCACTTGACCACGCCCAACATGCCGCCGTTAACGGTAATGATACGCACCATACCGCCGATAATCAGGGTGAAAACAATAATCATCACATGGTCAGCGTCAAACAGGGAACCCACAACGTATGTATCCACAACCCGCAATAATCCGCCGCCCAAGGCATTGGCAGAACTTGCCCCGTCATAATAAGCCATCAGGAAGGTGCCTGTCAAAATGCCGACAAAGAGCGAGGAAATCACCTCTTTTATTAATAGAGCCATCACGATAGCCACCAAAGGTGGCAAAATCGACATCCACAGCGGCATCGGAGCCGTGACCGATCCGAAAACATACAGCAACACCATTCCCAAAATGAGGACAAATGCCACTGTCAAGCCAATCCATTTCCTTTTCATTATGCGCAAATTGAAGCCCAAAAATACAATTTTTTGATGAATTTGCGTTATCTTAACCGATTTGGCCTTATTTTTGCAAACTAAATTGTTTTCGTAAACAAAGTACAAATATCAAAACATAAACATCATGAAGAAAACCCTCATCATCGCATTAAGCTGCATCGCAATCATGTTCGCAGCCTGCAAGAAACCTGTCGAACCTACCCCTGTCGACCCCACGCCTGTCGACTACACCGCCAATTATGTAGGCAGTTACCTCGGCCAGTTCACGCTCACCGTCAATTCCATGAACAACCAGGCCCAAACTGGTATGAGTTTCCCCATCGACAGCATCAGGATGAACATTACCAAAGGTACTGAAACCAACGCCATCACGGCCACCATGCTTATTGACAACGAAACATACCAAGCCACAGGCACCGCCACAGCCGACAAGGTCGACTTTGGAACCGTCCATCTCATCATTGACGAGACACATCAAATCAGCAGTCCCTACAAATTCAATTTAGACTTGCTGATGGAAGGCACGAAAGCCGAGAGCGACACCCTGAACATCGTAGGAACGTTCTCAGGTGATGGCAACTTCACCGCTCCCACAGGAGATGTGATACAATTGGATGAAGTGTCAGGCAATATCAATGGAAAACTCGTGAAACAACAATAACTTAAAAATCAATTTATCATGAAAAGAAACATTCTATTCCTGGCTTGCTGCATCGGCCTGATGCTTTTCGCAAGCTGCAAGAAACAAGTGGCTCCCACCCTTACCTTAATGCAAGGCGAAGGTTATTTGACCGAAAACTCCGAAGTTTATATCCACGAACAAACTAAATTAGGCTTTACGGCCACAGGCCAGAAGTTGACCCATTTCGATGTCACCATCACTCAAAACGGAGAAATCGTCAGTTCTTATCCTTTAGCCATCAACGAAGTGGACACTTACACTGATTCTATAACAGTTTCCATCGATATAGTCGGCCCGGTGACCGTCACCTGTACCGTCACCGATGCTAAGGAACAGACCGCCAGCAAGAGTTTCAATGTAACCTGCGTCGAGACACCCAATATGAAGTTTCTCGGTCATTACGAGGGCAACGCTTTGGGAACAGGTACCTTGATAGCCAATATAACTAATATGGAGCCTATAAATCAGGAGTTCACCGATAGTGAAGTGCCTGTCATCCTCGACCTTGAAGAAACCCAAGGCAGAAACGAAATTTATGGCCACTGCATCATTGATGGCAGAACCTTACCATGCGCTGGCATCGTTGATGGCGATGTGGTCACTTTCGGAGCTATCGACGATGTCGTCACTTTCGATTACGACTTGGGTGGCATTCAGGTATCACCACAAATGAACGTGACCTACAGCATCCATGGCACACTGTCTAATGGCAAACTTATGCTTGATGGTACATGCTCGGGCAACGGCGTCATCAACCTGATGTTCATCTACAATGGCACCGTCGACTTGGAGGCTAACGTAGGTGGCAGTTTAGACAAAATGCGTTGACCTTTACTGTAGAGACGGTGCATGCACCGTCTCTACAATCAATCGTGATAATCACTGTCTTTCCATTCGAATTTTACTTTCTCCGGGACAAGGTAATTGCCAATTTTATAGTCGATGTTGGCCTTGTGGGCTTGACTGAGCTGGTAGCATCGTGGAACGCGGAACATCCTTCCGTCCTTGATGAAATGGGCACCTGTCTGGTGAAAGCGAAAAGGAATGTCTTTTGAAACGCATTGCTTCCTGATGTCAAGTATCCAGTCATAATCGCATGGCCTTGCATCAACTCCCGACTCTCCGCCAACCGACACTTCCTCAATCATTTCATTTAGATAAGGGGTAAGATCAACGGCAGTGAGTATGGGTGAAACGATGATACTCTTATGCTTGATGGGGAGTGACAGAAAAATGGGTAAACGATAATCGACCATTTCCTGATTTTCCACTGTGCATCCCACGATGACATTGTCATAGCCCTCGCCCCAGTCGTCGGGCACACATTCCATAAAACGGTCAATGCGTTTGGTGAAGAAAAAGAACCAGAGGTCGCTCCGTTGCTTCATCATCCTCCAGCATTCGGGTCGCCATTCGTCCGCGTCTTTCAGGAGGAAGTCGGAAGCGAAACAAGTGAAAACTATTAATGTTTCTTTTTGTTTTGCTGTATTTTGCTTTTACTATTTCGTATGAGTTGCGAGTAAGTTCCTTTAGCGAGAGGCGAACTCACGGTATTCCTCTATGCACATAAATATCTCCTGACCTATAGGAAACCGCCATCACAATAAACGTTGTATAGTTCTATGCCGCAAAAGTACAAAAAAATGCCGCCGTTAACAGTTCAATAAGGTTTGGATGGGAGCATATTGCAAAAACTGTTGTCAAAATGATAGGATAAGTTGAAGATGGAACATTTTGAGTATAGAGGATGCTATATCAGAGATAAATCCTCTCCTTTAATTTCATTTCGGAAAAATTCTTTATTTTTGCGCCAAATCCACAAAAGAAATGAAAAAAGGACTGTTTTTTCTCATAATCAGCTTATTATCCATCAACCTGTTTTCGCAAGAATGGGTGAATTGCGGCAGCTTGAATCCTGTTGCCCCAAATGTCAAACTGCTCTCCAATTCCCAAGAGGAGATTTCTGTCAAATTCGCTTTGGAAGGCTTCTATAAGGAAGAAGTCAATACATCAAAGGGGTTGCAATATATTATCAAGGTGCCCAAAATGGCTTCCATGCTCGAAGAAGGTTCCCCCGACCTGCCGCTTTTTGCCATTCCTTTACTCATCGATGACCGCGCTGAAATGGAGATTCAAGTCAAAGATATTCAATATCAGGACTTTGAAGGCATAGAGATTGCGCCTTCGAAAGGCAACTTCAGCCGCGAAATCGACCCTGAGAACGTCCCTTATCGTTATGGAGAGGCATACTCAAAAGACCAGTTCTTCCCTGATTTTCAAGCGCAGTTAGACAAACCTTACATCCTCCGCGATTTCCGAGGACAAAACATTCTGGTGTATCCTTTCGCCTACAATCCCATCACCAAGACCCTGCGAGCCTACACCCAAATGACCTTGACGATGGTGAAGAAAAACGACAACGGAAGCAATCAAAAGATGGCGCGGAAATCAAGCACGATGAAGATGGCACCTGAGGTCAAAGCCATGTACGGTCACCGTTTCATTAATTTTGAAGGAAACACGAGCAAATACCCCTTCGTCACCGATGAAGGCGAGATGCTGGTTATCTGCCCGCCCACCTATCTCGATGCCATGCAACCCCTTGTGGACTGGAAAAACGAGTCGGGCCGCCCGACCACCTTGGTCAACCTCTCCGACATTGGCGGCAACAACTGCGACCAAATCAAGTCGTTCATTCTCAGCCATTACGAAAACCCAGAAGAAAACTTGTGCTACGTGCTTCTCGTCGGCGATTACAACGACCTCACGCCTCAATCTTTAGGAGGTGGTCGCTCAGACATTTGGTTTGGCCAACTGGAAGGCACCGACTATTATCCTGAGGTTTTTGTCGGTCGTTTCTCGGTCGGAAGCGTCACCGATGTGCAGAATCAAGTCGCCAAGGTGTTGTATTATGAGCGCGACATGAATGCTGATGTCACCTGGCTTGACAAGGGCATAGGCATTGGCTCCACCGAAGGCGCAGGCAGTGGCCACAACGGCGGCGAATCCGACTATCAACACATCGATTACATTCGCGACACGCTTCTGCATTACACCTACGATGCCGTTTCGCAACACTACCAAGGCGTAGGAGCCGGCACTAACGCCACTATGTTGAGCGCAGATTTCAACAACGGTGTCGGCATCTGCAATTACTGCAACCATGGCACCACAACTGGTTGGTATGTAGGAAGTTTCAACAACAACCACGTGAATGCTCTGACCAACGACTACAAATGGCCTTTCATCTGGTCAACGGCCTGCTACAACGGTCAATTCAACGTCAATTGCTTTGCCGAGGCATGGATGCGTGCCACAAACAACACCACTGGAGCCCCGACAGGTGCCATCGGCGGTATGTTCTCGTGGATTTCGCAGCCTTGGCAGCCCCCTATGACCGGACAAGACGAGATGGTCGACATCCTTTGCGAATGGCGCAGTGCAGACCAATTCCATCATTCTTTGGGCGGAGCTTCGCTGAACGGAAACATGAAAATCCTCGATTTACATCCCTACGACCAAGGCAACACCCACAACACATGGATTCTTTTCGGCGACCCAAGTCTTATGCTGCGCACCGACAATCCGACCTATTTGAATGTGACCTGCCAGCCCGAGGCCATTTTCATCGGACAGACCGACCTTGAAGTCACTGCCGATGCCGATTATGCCATTGCCACCTTATCCATTGACGGCAACATCTTGGCCTGCGAAACCCTTATCAACGGAGAAGCAACGCTCACCTTCACGAGCCCTGAAACCGTTGGCACTGCGAAACTTGTGGTGACAAGCTACAACAAAGTCACGGAGGTCAGAGACATCGAAGTTATCCCCGCCAATGGTGCTTTCCTGTCCTACGACAGTTTCCACATCAACGATGACAACGGTCAGGCCGATTATGGTGAAACCTTCACTTTAGACTTGACTATCAAAAACATAGGTAACGAATCCGCTTCCAATGTCCAGGTCAATTTGACCACTGATTCGCCTTACGTACAAATTAACGATGATTCGGCCACTATTCCCAACATTGATGCCCATAGCCAGTACACCATACCCAACGGATTTGAAATCAAAGTCAGCGAAAATATTTCCGACGGCATCCAAGCCAATTTCACCATCACTTGCTCCGACGGTAATCATACTTGGACCAGCCATTTCCGAATGACGCTTCATGCACCTGATTTCAGCATCGTCGATTTCCGTCCCAACAACACCGTCTACCCTGGAGAAACAGGCGAACTGATCATCAGTGTCAAAAACGCCAGCTCTTCTGATGCCCATGATGTGCAAATTCAATTGTACAGCAGCTCTACAGATTTGAATTTCAGCCAAATAACATACCAAATCGGAGAGATTCCAGCAGGAAGCACGGTCACCATCACTCCTGGATTCTCAACCTCTTCCCAGATTCCTGTCGGTTCAAGCTTTGAAGTGTATTATCTCTTGGAAGCCCTGCCCTTTTCGACAAGCGGCATCGAACTCATCAATATCGGGCCCATCAAAGAGACCTTTGAGACTGGTGATTTCAGTGCTTTTGCTTGGCAGAGCCTTGGCGAAACACTTTGGAGCATCGACAACAACACTTCAAACACAGGCACTTACAGTGCGCGTTCGGGAGCCATCACTGATGCCAATCTCAGTACTCTGCAAGTACAGATGAACGTTCCCCAAGACGGTCAAATCAGTTTCTACAAGAAGATTTCTTCCGAAGCCAACAAAGACAAGCTCACTTTCTACATCGACAACACCGCGAAAGCCGAATGGTCGGGCGAAGTCGATTGGAGTCGTGAAACCTTCTCCGTGAATGCAGGTACACACAAGTTCAAATGGATTTACATGAAAAACGGCAATAGCAGCTATGGCGACGATTGTTGCTGGATTGACGACGTGCTGTTCCCCTCATCCAACACAGTTGCTTTCTTGCCTGCACTCGATGTCGATGTCCACACCGACCTGAACAAGGTCACACTCAGCTGGGAAAGCCTCGATTATTCAGACAATTACATCATCCGCCGCAACGGCGAACAAGTGTCGATACAACATGAGACCTCCTTCACGGACATTTGCAAACTCGGCACCTACATTTACAGCGTGACAGCCTATCGCGACGAAAGCCAATTCTCGATTCCTGCCTTCGTCAAGGTGGAAATCGACACGATTGGTCTTCCTGAAATCAACAATGAAGTGCAACTTTTCCCCAATCCTACCCACACCACTTTGAACGTCAGCCTCGGAAAGCCGTTCAACTATGTCATTTTTAACAGTTTAGGGCAACAGGTGTCGCAGGGAAGCTGTTCGGGAGCCACACAAATCAATTGCAGCCATTTGACCCAAGGATTGTATTACATCCAAATCATCGTGAAGGACCAAATCATGCAAAAAAAGATACTCATTCTGTAATCTCCACACCAATATTTGCAAGCGCACTCACCATGACTTACCTGAAATCGAATGACTTATTCAAGCTAAGTGCCCCAGAGAACCTTTTCCAACGCATTCCACGCCCCATCGTCATCGCCGACCACCTGATGACCCCTGACAATCTGGGTGCCATGATTCGGTTGGCCGACAACATAGGAGCCTCTGAGATGTGCTTTTTGGGTAAGGAAGACGAGCACCGCATGGGCAGGGTACGTCGGGCAGCCGCTTCGAGTCGCGACAACATCAAGTGGTATTTCAGCGAGGCAACCGATTTGCGGAAGATTGTGCCCGAAGGCAAGACCATCGTCGCCATCGAGACCGCTGACAACGCGACTTGCATTTATGACACGCAACTACCTGAGAATGTGGCGTTCATTGTGGGCAGCGAAAGTCATGGTCTAAGCAATGAATTATTGGCGCAATGCGACATGGTGGTTTACATTCCTGTCCCAGGCCCGACACGTTCACTAAATGTCAGTCACGCCGCCGCCGTAGCCCTGTTCGAGTGGCAACGACAAATGAGAAACGCATCGCGCCATTCAGCATTCAGCATTCAACATTCATCATTAAAGAAATACAAGCACCTTTTCTTCGACCTCGACCGCACCCTTTGGGACTTTGATGCCGCCGCTGAAGTGGCCTTTGAGCGCATTTACGACAAGTATGATTTGAAAAGTCTTGGCATTCCCAGTGCGCATGAGTTTCACGAAGTGTATCATCCACTGAATGAACAACTTTGGGTGCTTTACCGCGCCGACCAAATCACCAAGGACGATTTGAACCGCACCCGTTTCATGAAACCTTTGGAACATTACGGCATCCACGACATCGAACTGGCAGACCATTTGAGCAAGGATTATGTCTATTGGTCACCGCGCATTGTCCGATTGGTTCCTGGCACGATGGAATTATTGGATTACCTGAAACCCAAATATCATTTACACCTGATTACCAACGGTTTCCAAGAAGTACAACACACCAAGCTGAGCGGTTCAGGCTTGGAGCCTTATTTCGAGACTTTGACCGTATCGGAGGAAGTCGGCGTGAAGAAGCCCAACCCTGAAATCTTCTATTATGCCCTGCGCAAAGCCCACGCCACCGCCGAAGAAAGCCTTGTCATCGGTGATGAGATGGCCGTCGATATTGATGGTGCCAGAGCCGCCAGCATTGACCAGATTTTCTTTAATCCAAGCGGGGAAAGTGTTGAAGGGGAACGAACTTACGAGGTACGCAATCTTTTGGAAATCAAATCAATAATATGATTTTTTGAAAAATTATCCTAAATAGGATAATCCTAAATAGGATAATTTGAAAAATATTCGTATTTTTGCACTGAAAATCTGATAGATATGGACAATCCATTTGTAACAAAAGGCTATGCCGGTCCCGATTACTTCTGTGACCGAATAAAAGAGACCCAACAAATTGTAGAGCTCACCACCAACGGAAACAATATGGCGTTGATATCTCCACGACGAATGGGAAAGACCGGTTTGATTCAGCACTATTTCCAGCAAAATGAAATCAAAGATCGATATTACACTTTCCATATTGACATCTATGCCACCAACAGCCTTCGTGATTTTGTAAATGTTTTTGGGAAAGCCGTTTTGGATGAACTGAAACCCAAAGGGAAAGCAGTTTGGGAGAAATTCCTGACCGCCATCAAGTCACTTCACTCTGAAATCTCATTTGACATCAACAATACACCTACATGGAGCCTTGGATTGGGCGATATTGAAAATCCAACCATTACATTGGATGAAATCTTCCAATATCTTAACCATGCCGACAAACCTTGTCTGGTCGCCATCGATGAATTTCAGCAAATCACATACTACCCAGATGCATCCCATGTAGAAGCCTCGTTACGCACCCACATCCAACGGTGCATCAATGCCACTTTCCTTTTTTCGGGAAGCAAGCGTCATCTGATGGGCGAGATATTCACTTCCCCATCCCGACCTTTCTATCAATCGGTGATTGTAATGAATCTGAAACCTATCGCGGTGGACAAGTATATTGAGTTTGCCCACATGCAATTTGAAAAATACGACAAAGCCATTGATGACAATGTCGTTGCAGAGGTCTATCAGCGTTTCGATGCCGTCACTTCTTGTATTCAACGCACGCTCAACGTGCTTTTCCTCAAAACTTTACCGAACACTACATGCAGTTTGGAAATGGTGGACGATGCTGTCAATTACATTTTGGATTTATTCTCAGAAAGCTATACGGATTTGCTCGACAGGCTCCCTGAAAAACAACGCGAAGTCCTCATCGCCATTGCCAAAGAGGGAAAGGCAAAAGGCATCACCGGACAGGTTTTCATCAGGAAATATCACCTTCAGTCTCCCAGTGCCGTTATCGCTGCAGTCCGCGCTCTGCTTGACAAGGATTTCATTACCCAGAACAATGCTACTTATTCAGTTTACGACCCATTTTTTGCATTGTGGCTAAATAAAAACGCTTAGTTTTCAGTTGATAATGACCTATCAGATTCATTTCAGTTTCGCCAAAACCGTCTCTTTGCCTACCGTCTTTTGATTGATTTTCACCTTGACCTCGGCATCCAAAGGCAGAAACACATCAACACGCGAGCCGAAACGAATCATACCAAGCTCCTCCCCCAATACAGCCTCGTCGCCAGGCTGCAAATCACAAACGATGCGTCGCGCCACAAAACCCGCAATCTGCCGTACCAAGATTTCACGACCTTTCTTGTCCTTTAAGATAATGGTATTGTGCTCATTATCAGTGGATGACTTGGGATTGAAAGCCAACAAGAATTTCCCAGGATGGTATTTGTAATAAGTCACCTCGCCATCGAAGGGGAAAAAGTTGATATGCACGTCATAAATCGACATGAAAATGGAAATCTGTCGGCGTTGGTCGTGGAAATACTCGTCCTCAAGCACCACCTCGTTGGCGGCCACCACGCCATCGGCTGGCGAGACCACGGCATCATCCTCCATGGTGGTCTTGCGCCAAATCGGGACGCGGAAAAAGCGGATGGTCAATATAAGCACCACAAACTCAAAAGCATACAAAAGGTAATGCCAGACCGTTTGCGAAGGCCAAAGCCAATTGACGAGGATGACCGTCGTCGCTACAATGGCAAGGGTAATCAGTATGGCTTTCGTTCCCTCCTCGTGTAATCTTTTATGAATCTTCATAGCAGCAGCAAATAAACGAAAATAAACGGTACGCTGAACATCACGGAATCAAAACGATCCAAAATTCCGCCGTGACCGGGGATTAATTTGCCAGAATCCTTCACCCCTGCCTGACGTTTCAGCATGGACTCGCACAAATCGCCCAAAGTGCCAAACACCACGGCGATGGCCGCCATCCCAACGGCAGCTGGAATCGGAAGCCAGTCCGCATAATGACCGAAAATGGCCACCGCAATAATGGTAAACACCAAACCGCCAAAGCTGCCTTCGATGGTCTTTCCTGGCGAAATTCTCGGAAAGAGTTTATGTTTGCCCAACAGCTTTCCAGTCAAGTAGGCAAAAATGTCATTCGCCCACAAGAGGCAGAACACCAAGATAATCAAACCAGAGCCAGCCAAGCCTCCAAACAAATCTTCACGATAGAAACAAAGCATCAACGCGGCAGGCAAGGAAAGGAAAAACAGCGCACCATAGCTATAGGCAAACACCTGCTTGGCATCCTTTGACTTGGAAAACAGTGCGATGAGAAAAGGCAGCATCACTAACAGGATTTCCAACACAAGCCATCGTTGTGGAATAGCCTGCAAAGCCACCAATGCCGCACAAATGAAAGCTCCGACGGTGCAGGCTTCGCCAAGCAAAATATAGAGAGGCTGATTCATCTGCTGCAACCGCGACATCTCAAACGTGCCGACAACAACGATGAACAACAGCAAGGCGGCGTATGCCCAAGGCGAGACGAAAATACATCCCAATAACAAGGCAGCCAAGACCAAGCCCGAAACCGAACGAATTAACAGTTCTTTCATAACGTTCAAATAAGATGTGCAAAAATAGGAAAAAGAGCAATAGGACGAGCATAAATACACGAAAAGCCCTCACCGTCATGGTGAGGGCTCTCGTATGGGTGGGCGGCGAACTACTTTCCCACGTGTCACCGCAGTATCATCGTCGCGGCGGGGCTTAACTTCTCTGTTCGGAATGGGAAGAGGTGCGCCCCCGCGCAATGGCCGCCACTTTCTTTCTCTCCTCGGCCTCAACCGGATGGGTGAAAACAGACACACGGACAACATCTGTACCACACGCCGAACGGAAGCGTTCGGGCCATTAGTGCCGCTCGGCTCAACGTGTCGCCACGCTCACACCTGCGGCCTATCGACGTCGTCGTCTCCGACGGCCCTCCAAGGAGGCCTCATCTCGGG
>JAEEGG010006749.1_pt1 | contig 26803 bp, 18 predicted proteins | sample 9134161 | NCBI WGS metagenome assembly JAEEGG01 (sample SAMN16246543, study PRJNA631951) | gut metagenome | biome: gut microbiome; feature: rumen; material: CR-attached | host: Bos | place: Iran: Karaj | collected 2018-10 | reverse complement strand
ATGGCGCCTTTGATGCCGAAAATGATCCGAGCGTGGTCCGTGCAAAGATGATTGCCGAAAAGCTCGGTATCGAACATCACGTGGCGAACTGCTCCGACGCATTTACGGGTGAAGTCTTGAAACGCTGCCATGCGGACTTTTCGCATGCGCGTACGCCGAACCCTTGCTGTTATTGCAATCGCTTTATCAAGTTTGGCTGGATGATGGATTACGCGAAATCGCTGGGCGCTGACTTCTTGGCGACAGGGCATTACGTGCGCATCGAAGAAGTGAATGGCGTTCGTAGGCTTTTGCGCGGTCGCGACCCAGGCAAGGATCAAAGCTACTTTTTGTTCTGGGTTCCCGATGAACGCCGCAATCATGTGCTTACGCCGCTTGGAACGTATGTGAAAAGTGAAGTGCGCGAAATCGCCGAACAGAACGGTTTTGTGAACGCCAAGACGGGCGACAGCCAAGATATTTGCTTTGATATTTACGGTTCGCAGTACACGGAGTTTTTGAAGGACCGTTTTGGCGAGATGACGCGCCCGGGCCGCTTCGTAGATGAAAAGGGCAAGGTGTGGAATACGCACAATGGGTTCCATAAGTACACGGTCGGTCAGCGCAAAGGTCTGGGTGTGGCGATTGGCGTGCCTGCGTTCGTAAAGCATGTGGACCCGGAAACGGGCGATATTCTGGTGACGGGCGACAAGTCGTCGGTCTGCTTTGACCGCGTGGAAATGGTGAACTGCGAATGGCACGGCGGTGCGCGGGAGGTCGGGACGACGTTCCGCGCCGAAGGCATGGTGCGTTACCGCCAGCGGGCGGTTGGCTGCGAAATTACCATCGTCGATACAAATAAGGCGGTCGCCGTTTTTGACGAACCGCTCTTTGCCGTGACTCCGGGCCAGTGTGCCGTCTTTTACGATGGCGACATGGTTCTTGGCGGCGGCCAGATTGTGTAGTTTTTAGGCGCTAGATACGAAAATTTTTGTACCAGGCGGGGAGTTTGCCTGCTTTTTCCATAGCGGAATTTTCGAACATTCCTTCTACATTTGTAGCTTTCGAAACATTCCATTTGCCAACATCGCCATTGAACTCTGATTGTTCGAACATCAAAATCATATTGGTTACGTTATGCACATCCCAGTTGCTAACATCCCCATTGAATGGAGTTTCGGAGAACATGGCATTCATATCCGTCACGTTCGAAACATTCCAACGGCTGACATCGCCATTGAACGGAGAAAGGCAAAACATATAAGCCATATCCGTCACATTTGAGACGTTCCAATCGCTAACGTCTCCGTTGAACTGAGAGCCTCTAAACATGTCTCTCATATTCCGAACATTAGACATGTCCCAGCGGCTGATGTCGCCAGTAAATTGGGACTCCCTAAACATTGCCATCATGTCTTGGACTTTGGACACATTCCAGTTGCTGATATCCCCGTTGTACAGTGACTCATCAAACATACATGCCATTTTTTCCACATTCGAAACATTCCACCGACTAATGTCGCCGTTGAAATTCGAACCGTTAAACATGTGACTCATGTCCGTCACGTTCGAGACATCCCAATTGCCGATGCCAAGATCGAACGGGATCCGTTCTTCCTCTTCACCTGTGTCAAGATTAAGAATCGGACCTTCCCCGGCAAATAAATCATGCATATCAGTCACTTGCGACACGTCGATAAAACTCAAGTCGCAGTTCTTGCCTTCTTTTTCGAAGGTTTCTTCGATGAGTTCTAACAAATGATCGCGGTCGCGAGCGATGACCTTTTCGTTCGGGTTCATATATTTGCTTATTACTTCACAATCCCGACTTCGCTGAGTTTCACGAATCCGCGGATTTTTTCGCCGAGGCGGATTTCGGCAAAGTTCCCTTGTTCGCCGATAACTTCGAAGCTTGTGCCTTCGGAGAGCGTGTTGAGCGTTTGCGACTTGTCGCTGGGGGCGCTTGTCACGTCGGCGCTAGAGGCGGTCACGACGCCCGTGATGTCCGTTTCGAGCGTGTACATTTTGTAAAGAGCGCTTGCGCCAATCGTGCAGAGGATGACGCTTAAGCCAAACACGACGCCTGTGCAGATGTTCTTGCCGCGACTACCGTTCACGAAACGGCGGGCGAGAATTACGAGCGCAATTGCCCAGAAGAGAACGAGTGAAATGTTCATTTGGCTCTTGAGCGAAAGTGCGTGGTGCAGGTCCATCAATCCTTCGAGAATTGGGTTCTCTTCTTCGTCGCCTTCCTTGTCGCGAGTCTTAGTCTGTGCAAAATTTAGGTTGTGCTGGATATCGTCATCGCTTGGGTGCAAACGCAATGCCGACTTGTAGTAGAAAATGGCGAAGCCGAGTTTTCCGCTGCGGTAATAGGCGTTGCCCAAGTTATAATAGAGGTCTGCATTGATGATGCCTTCGTCAACGCATGTGCGCCATTCGTCAATTGCGCGTTCAAAGTCGTTTTCGTTATATGCCTTTGTGCCGGCTTCGAGGCCGTTGCATTTGTCGGCAGCGCTTGCTGCGGAGGTGAGGAAGAGCGCTGCGGCGATCGTCAAAATAATCTGCTTAAAGTTCTTCATGTTTTTACCGACGCTACTTGAGTTTTTCGAGGCTTTCGCAGAGCTTTTCGACATCTGCGAGCATTTGGGACTGTTCTTCGGTCGAAGCTGTGACCGGAGCAAAACGCACAAACGAGCATTTTTCAAGCCAACTGTTGATGGCTTCAATCGTTTCTTCCTTGACGCCGCGCTTTGAAAGTTCCTGCTTCATTTGTGGGCGGGTCATACCCTTGAATTCAACGTTTGTCAAATTGCTGAGGTAATCGATGAGGCCATTTTCTAGAGCTGCAAAGAACGCCTTGCCGTCGCCGTTCTTGAGGGCGGCGCGTGCGTTAGCGAACTTTTCTTTGAGGAGCTTGTTTGCCTTGCCCTTGCGGACGAGTGCTGTGTTGCTGTTGCGCTTGCGGTTTCTCGTGATGGCGAAGTTTGCTATCAGGTAGAATGGAATCGCTGCTGCAAACAGAATCCAGAAGAGCACGCTTCTGTGCGGGGCGCTAGATTCGGACTTGTCCGTAATCGGGTGGATAAAGCGGATGTCGCTGCCGAGGAATTCAATTTCTTGCTTTTGAACGACAGGAGCCGAGGTGCCAGTGCCTGCGGAAACCGGAGCTTGGTAAACGGGTTCTGTGGGGGCGTCGCTCTTTTCAACTTCGATGGTCCACGGGCCTGCCGAAGCGGTTTCGTACTTCTTTTTAGCCGGGTTGAACCAGGAATATGTAATGGCCGGGATTTCAAAAGTTCCCTTTTTCTTCGGGTAGAGGAAAACCTTGATATCCTTTGAGGTAATGACCTTGTTGCCCTTGACCTTCTTGATGATGCTGTTTTCGGGCGGGACGGAGCGGAATTCGCTAAAGTCGGGGAGTTTCGGGTCCGTGATGGTACCCGGAGTGCCGTCGCCCTTGATGCTAATCGCAAGTGTCAACGCTTCGCCGACCTTGAGGTTTGTGCGGTCGAAGTTGGCGCTAAAGCTGTAGTTACCGACCATTCCTGAGAAATCGGCGGGTTTGCCTTCGGTCGGGAGCGGGAGTACGGTAATGGAAAGCGGAGCGGTGGAGGTTTCCGTTTCGATGGATTCCTGCTTTACGCTACGGCTCGAGAACGACATACCGCCCATTTGCTTTTTTTCTTCGACAACTTTGGGTTCACCGAGCTTGGTGTATTTGAACTTGAAGGACGGAATTTGGAGCGTGCCGTTCTTGGTCGGGCTGAGCCATGCGTATTTGGCAGATGCCTTCATTTCGCGACGGGCGCCTTCGACCGGCTTGAAATCCAGATTCGAGAGGTCGTTGCGGTGGACGATGAAATCGTTGCCGGTGCTCATGTCGGTAGCCTGGAGGCCGCCCTGGAAGTGCTCAAAAGTGTGGAGGCTGAGGGTGACGCTGAACTGTTCACCTTCGTAAATGGACTTTTTGCTCGGGGTAAGGCTTACGGCGAGTGCGTCGTCGTTATAGGAACGCTGCACGCTGACCGGAATTTTGCTGCTGATGGTGTTGGCTTCGCCATTAATCATCCATGTGAGCGTTCCGAGGTCCTGCGTACCGGTCTTTTTCGGGGCTTTAATCTTGAAGGAATAGACGCGTGCCTTGTAGGCTCTACCGCCACCGCCGAAAAACGAGTTGAAAATATCGTCCATGTCCGGGCGCATCACCTGATCGGCACTGTCGAGCCCGAGGAGCTTAAAGTTATTGCGTGTTTCGAGGCGGAGCGCGCCTCTGTTCTGCGGCAGTTCCTGTGTCGGGACGATGAACTGCAAATTGAATGTCTGACCCGCTTCGATGCGGTCGCTATCGACTTGAAGAGATGGCTTTGCGTTTACAAATGCTGTTAAACCGAGACATAAAAGCAAAAATCGTTTCATAGCCCATAATTTACCAAATTTCCACCCCGGAGATTGCAATATAATGGGTGAAAATGTGCTTTTGCCCCCTCCGATTCGTTTCGAAAAATTTTCGCGAAATATATACTTTTTACCCTTGAAACGTTAGTAAAAAATTGTTATCATTGGCGCCGTCAAAAACAAGGAGTCAAAACAATGTACTGCATTCTCGCCGCCCTCTTGATTAAGAGCTTTAAGAAATACGCTAAGCGCGCTTAATCGAAAAAAGATTTTTCTCTCTCCAACTAACGAACGCGATGCCACGGTTTTCCGTGGCTTTGCTTTTTTTAAGGGCGAAAATCGTTCAAGGTCAGCACTCCATTTTAGTATTGACTATTTGTCAAAAGAAGGTCGCGAAATATATACTAAAATACCTTGACGTGTTAGTAAAACTTTGTTAATATTGGCGCCGTCAAAAACAAGGAGTCAAAATAATGTACTGCATTCTCGCCGCCCTCTTGATCAAGAGCTTTAAGAAGTACGCAAAGCGCGCTTAATTCTATAAAGAACGATTAAGAATAAGAATTGGTCTCGGGTTTCCGAGCCTTTTTTTATTTGCTAGCAATTTAAAAGAATCTTTTACAAAATTAGAGTTATATTTGAAGCATGCGATATGGTGATTTAACTTCCTTTCAAACCGGCGTAGCCGTTCCCCTTTTCAGTCTTCACAGCAAGCACAGCATTGGCATTGGCGAATTCTTGGATTTGATTCCGTTCGCCCAATGGGCAAAGTTCTGCGGATTCAATATCATTCAGCTTTTGCCTGTAAACGATACCGGCTCCGAGCCGAGTCCTTACAGTGCTCGCAGCGCATTTGCCTTGAACCCGGTGTTCATCAATGTGCAGTCCGTTGAAGGCGCTACAGTCCTCGAACATGAAATCGAAAAGGCGCGTGAACAGTTCGCTGAAATTGAACGTGTGGACTACTACCGCATTACCACATGGAAGCGAGCCATCCTTCGCAAGATTTTTGATAACCAGTATGACGTCCTGAAGTCTTCAAAGAAGCTCCTGGCATGGATCGATAAGAATTCATGGGTCAAGTCCTATTGCGTCTACTGTACGCTCAAGGCGCAGAATAACGAAGCTAGCTGGAAAGACTGGAAAAAGTTCCAGAACCCCTCCGCTGCCGATGTCGACAAGCTTTGGATGAAGAACTACAGGGACGTGCTGTTTCAGGCCTGGATGCAGTACACTGCCGAAGGCCAGTTTACCGCCGCTGTGAACGAAGTCTCCAAACTCGGGCTCCGCTTGAAGGGCGACGTGCCTATCCTCATCAACGAAGACAGTGCCGACGTGTGGTTTGACCGCAAGTATTTTTCGCTTTCTGACCGCGCGGGTGCACCTCCTGACATGTTCAGCTACGGTGGCCAGAACTGGGGCTTCCCGACTTACCGCTGGGACGTTCTCGAAGCCGATGACTTTGGCTGGTGGCGCCGCCGTTTGGCTCAGGCTAGCAAGTTCTATCACGCCTACCGCATTGACCACGTGCTCGGATTCTTCCGCATTTGGGCCATTCCTGAATCTGAATCGACGGGTATCTTGGGCCGTTTCCAGCCGTCTATCCCGCTCACTTGGGATGTGCTCCGCAATGCGGGTTTCTACCGCGAAACGCTTGAATATTTGCGTCGTCCGAACTTCTCTGTGGACCAGTTGCGCGAATTCCTCGGCAACGAAACGGACAGGCTTATCTCTCTGTATTTTGAAAATTTGCCGGGAAAGTTCGACCGCTTTGTCGTTAAGCCGGAATACTTGTCGGAACGCGCAATCCTTGCACTTGACGAAACGCAAGAAGTCAAGGATTCCTTGCTCCGCGTTTACTGGAACCGCGTATTTATCCCGACGGGTGACGAAAATACGTTCTACCCGTACTGGTACTGGTACAACCAGCCGGTGCTCTTTACGCTCCCGCAGAACGAACAAGATAAGCTTCACGATTTGATTGGTCAGAACGAACAGGCTCAGAATGCACTCTGGGAACAGAATGCCATGAAGCTTTTGTCTGTACTCGCCAACGAAACGGATATGCTCGTTTGTGCCGAAGATCTTGGCGCTGTGCCGCCATGCGTGCCGACCGTGCTCAAGAAGCTCGACATCATGTCGTTGCGTATTGAACGCTGGGCTCGCAACTGGAATGTTCCGTATTCTCCGTACTACAGCATGGATGAATACCCGCGTCTTTCTGTTTGCACGACGAGCTGCCACGATACTTCGACGCTCCGCGGTTTGTGGGAAGAGGCTGACTTTGACAAGGGCTTCTACTGGTCTCATGCGGGCTTGCCGGGTGTTGCTCCTGAAAAGCTTACGCCGCCGGTGGTGCACGACATTTTGTCGCATGTGTTTACTGCAAATAGTTTGTTCTGCATCCCGCCGATCCAGGACTACTTTGCGCTTTCGGCTTCGCTTTCTGAGTGCGACCCGAAGGAAGAACGCGTCAACATTCCGGGAACGGTCGGTGGCAAGAACTGGACTTATCGCACGCCGTGCAGTGTCGAGGACTTGCTAGCTAATGCGGGCTTGATTTCGGAGATTAGCAAACTTGTCGAAGAACGTAAGTCCCGTGCCCTCTGGAAGATTTAGCGCTCCCGCTTGGGTCAAGGACGCTGTTTTCTATCAAATTTTTCCGGACCGCTTTTGCCGTAGTGCAAAGTACAAGGCGGTCGGGAAGTTTGTGGATTGGGATACGCTCCCGACCCGTGAAAACATGTTCGGCGGAAACCTCGCGGGCATTTGCGAAAAGCTTGAATACATTGCATCGCTTGGCGTGAATGCCGTTTACCTTTGCCCGATTTTCAAGAGCAATTCGAATCACCGTTACCATACGGTTGATTATTTTGAAATTGACCCAGTTTTGGGGACTCTCAAGGATTTTGATAAGCTTGTCAAGAAAGCGCACAAGCTTGGGCTTCGAGTGATTTTGGATGGCGTGTTCAACCATTGCTCACGCGGATTTTTCCAGTTCAACAGCTTGATGGAGCTGGGCAAAAACTCTCCGTATGTAGATTGGTTCCATGTGCACGGCTGGCCGCTCCACGCGTATTCGGGCAAGCCCAATTACGATTGCTGGTGGGGTTACCCCGCACTCCCGAAGTTCAATACTGATAATCCTGACGTTCGCGATTACCTTTTCTCGGTGGGCGAATATTGGATGAAGCGCGGTATTGACGGCTGGCGCCTCGATGTTCCGAACGAGATTGATGACGATAGCTTCTGGCAGGAATTCCGCCGCCGCATCAAGGCGATTAACCCGGAAGCGTACATTGTCGGTGAAATTTGGGATGAGCCTTCGCGCTGGTTGCAGGGCGACCAGTTTGATGGCGTGATGAATTATCCCTTGCGTAAGGCGGTGCTTGCGTATCTCTTTGACGAAAAGCCGATTGCACTTGCCGAGTTTGCAAAACGTTTGCGTGAAGCGTTCCCTGCGGGGCGTTTCGGCGTGCCGATGAACTTGCTTGGGAGTCATGATACGATTCGGTTATCTTCGCTCCCGTGCTCAAATTTGCAGCGCGTGAAACTTGCGCTTGCGCTGTTGTTCTTTTTGCCGGGTGCTCCCTGTATATATTATGGCGACGAAATCGGCATGTTGGGGGGCAAGGACCCCGATAACCGTAGATCGTTCCCGTGGGATAAATTTGCGGAAATGCAGAAGGCGCCTGTCTATGATTATTTAAAAGGGGTGATTGCACTCCGTAATAAGGAGCGTGTGCTTCGCGAGGGCTCGCTTGAGATTGCCTATCGTGCAGGTCGCCTAGAAATTATCCGTACCCTCGGCAAGAAGAAGATGACTCTTGTTGTTTCGACCGCAAAAACAGATCCTTTGTTTGAGATAAAATAAGCCAGGCGTTACGGGCTGGCGTCTGAAGCCCGTTTGAAGGGGTGATGGAAGACCCGTAGGGGCTGCAATCAGGGGGAACATCCCCCTTTTTGAGCCTAAAATTACTTCTTACTTCTTACTTCCTACTTCCTACTTTTCTATCTTTGTCCCGCAACTAGTATGTATAATGCCTTTTAAGGGATTACAAATGAAAAAAAATAAATTCGGCTTCCGAGAATTCATCATTCTCGCAGTCATCATTCTTTCGGCCTACACTGTATGGCCTTCTATTCAGGTTCACTCCAAGAAGGGTGAAGCAAAGCAGACCTTCCTCAAGGAAAATCCGAAACTGGGCTCGAAGTCCATCAACTTCGGTTTGGACCTTGCTGGTGGTACTAGCATCACGCTCCAGATTGACCAGTCTAGCCTGAAGGATGGTGAAGATATCAAGGATATCCAGGCTCAGTCTCTTGAAATTATTCGTAACCGTGTTGACCAGTACGGTCTTTCTGAACCGCAGATTTCCCCGACCGGCGACGACCGCATTGTCGTTGAACTGGCTGGTGTGGATGACTCCACGGCAAAGGCTCTCGTGGGTTCTACGGCAAAGCTCGAATTCAAGATTCTCGCTGAATCTGAAAAGTTTACGCAGGTTGTTAGCCTCATCGACCAGTACCTGACGCGTCAGACGACAGACATCATTGCTGATTCCGCTGCAACAGACTCTGCTAAGACGGACTCTGTGAAGAAGGAAGCCTTGTCGGACGATGAACTCCTTGCTGGTGGCGTTGCAAAGACTGAAGCTGCTGAAAAGAAGGATTCCGCTGTTGCAGAAGCCGCTCCGGCAGACGTGGTCGGACAGTCCCTTTCCTCTTTCTTCCTCTCTTTCGGCAATGGCGGTTTCATTGCTGAAGAAAGCATCGAAAAGGTTAAGAAGCTCCTCGCCACTGAAGGTGTCCAGAAGCTCATCCCGCGCGATGTCGCATTTGCTTTCGGTAGCGGTCTCGAAAAGCTCCGCCGCGATGCAAACATCAAGGCTAAGCGTCTTTACCTCCTCAAGCGCCGTGCAGAAATGGGCGGTGACGATATCACGGATGCTCGTCCGTACCGCGTCAGCGATGGTATGAGTGCCGGTGAAGTTGCTGTGAACCTCAAGTTCGGCGGCATCGGTCCTAAGAAGTTCTCTGCTGTTACGGCTGCTAACGTCGGTAAGCAGATGGCCATCGTTCTCGATAACCAGGTCATCAGCGCTCCGGTCATCCGTGACCGTATTCCGAACGGTGAAGCTCAGATTACGGGTCTTGACGACATGGCTGAAGCTAACCGTCTCGCTGTTGTGCTCAAGGCTGGCGCCCTCAAGGCTCCGATGCAGATCATCGAAAGCCGTAGCGTCGGTGCAACTCTCGGTGAAGAAAACATTGTGCAGGGCTTCGGTTCCGGTGCTATCGGCCTCTTGCTCTGCTTGGTGTTCATGGTTGCTTACTACCGTCTCGGTGGCTTCATCGCAAGTATCGGCGTGATGGTCAACGCTCTCGTGACTGCCGCTGTGATGTCTGTGTTCAACGCTACGCTTACTCTCCCGGGTATTGCTGGTTTCATCCTCGTCGTCGGTATGTCTCTCGACGCGAACGTGATTATTTTCGAACGTATCCGTGAAGAACTCAAGAACGGCCTCACGGCTCGCGCCGCTGTCGCCAAGGGTTACGAACGTGCATTCAGCGCCATCTTGGACTCCAACTTGACGACTGTTTTGACGGGCCTTATTTTGTACAAGATTGGTACGGGTTCCGTCAAGGGTTTCGGTCTTACTCTTACGATCGGTATCCTCACTTCTCTCTTCTGCGCTATCACGATTTCCCGCGCCGTGTTCGACTGGAGACTTGCTAAGCGCGACAGAACGACGCTCTCTATCGGTTCTGGCTTCAAGACTTTGAACAATGCTAACCTCCAGATTATGAAGAACCGCGGCAAGTTCAGGGTTCTTTCTTGGATTCTCATTATCGCAAGTATCGCTTGCATCGCTGTGAAGGGCTTTGACTTCAGCATCGACTTCACGGGTGGTCAGGTCTATACGATTCAGTATCAGGATGACGCCAAGCACGAAACCGACTTGAACAAGGCTTTGAGCAAGGCTGGCATCCAGGGTGCTCGCGTCCGCTCTCTCGGCGGTACGTCTGCTAACTCCTACCAGATCAGCGTTCGCGGCGATGACACAAGCTTCGAACTCGCCATGGCTAAGGCTTTCGAAGCCGCTAACCAGAAGTGCGAAATCGTGGCTAAGGACGCTGTGGGTCCGACCATCGGTAAGGAACTCCGCTTCAATGCTATTTTGTCTGTGATTCTCGCATGGCTCGGCATCGCTCTCTATGTGTGGTTCCGATTCGGCAAGCTCGGCCTTGGCTTCGGTGTTGCTGCTGTGCTCGGCCTTATTCACGATACCATCATCACGCTCGGCTTCATCTCTGCCTTCAGCCTTTCTTTCGATGGCGCCTTGATCGCTTCGCTCCTCACGATGATTGGTTACTCTGTCAACGACACCATCGTGAACTTCGACCGTATCCGTGAAAATACCGCTATCTTCGGTTCTGCTAAGTACGAACAGACCATCAATAGCTCTTTGAACCAGTGCTTCAGCCGTACGGTGATTACCTCTCTCACGACGCTCTTCGTTTGCGTGGTTCTCGCTGTTAAGGGTGGCTCTTCCATCCGCGACTTCGGTCTCGTTCAGTGCTTCGGTATCCTCATCGGTACTTACTCTTCTGTGTGCGTCTGCTCTCCGATCGTTCTCTGGTGGAGCAAGAAGTTCAAGAAGGGTGTGTAATTAGACGAGAGTACGCCGCTACGCGGCTACAGATTTAAGACTAGAGAGCCCCGGCTTAGTGCCGGGGCTTTTCTTGCTATTATCTGCTGTTTTTAATAGCTTTTCTTTCTTCTTCGGGTTTTCGCACAGGGTCTTTTTTACTATATTGCCCATGTTCGATAAAGGGGGCGGTATGCTCAAGTATTACAAAATCGAATCCGGTCGTCTCTCAGTAGCTCCGAACGAAGAAGCTGCTGACATCGTTATGATGGGTTCTTTAAGCCAGGAACAGCGCAGCATCCTTGTTAAGGAATATGAGATAACGGAACATACGATTGCCTCCGCATTTGACTCGGACGAACTTTCCCGTATTGAATACGACGATGATTTTACGACCATCGTGTTTAAGAAGCCCAAGAATTATTCTGCCGAAGATAATTTCCAGTTCCGCGTGGAATCTTTTGGAATTTTCATTTTTAAGGACTGGGTCTTGCTCCTTACGGACAGCGACATCCCGGTGATGGATGAACGCAAGTTTTCGAAAATCGACAGCCTGAATACGTTTGTGCTCCGCGTGCTGAGCTTTGCGATTGCACACTTCAATGAACATTTGAAAATCATCAACCGCATCAATGACGACTTGGAACTCCGTCTCAATACGTCGATGGAAAACAAGTACTTGCTCTCGATGTTCAGCTTGAACAAGGGCTTGATTTACTACGTGAGCGCCTTGAACAGTAACGATACGCTATTGCGCAAGTTGCAGCTTGGCCGTAGTCTCAACTGGACCGAAGCCGAACGTGAACTTTTGGAAGATATCCAAATTGAAAACGGGCAGAGCTTGCAACAGGCTAATATTTACGCCAACATTTTGACATCTATGATGGATGCTCGTGCAAGCGTGATCAACAACAACGTGAACCAGTTGATGAAGAACCTCACTATCGTGACAATTTCTATTTCGCTCCCGACGTTCTTCGCAAGCTTGTTCGGTATGAACGTGAAACTCCCGTTTGGCATGAACGGCGATGCGACCGTTGGCTCTCCGGTGGCATTCTGGATTATTATCGCGATCTGCTTCTTATCAGTGTTTGTCTTCCTTGCCGTTTGGATGCGCAAGAAGTAATTTAGTTGACATAGAACAGGAATTAAAAAACGCGGCTTTCACTGCGTTTTTTTTTAGCTAAGAAGATAATTTGCTTGTTACTTGAGGATCGGCGTTCTTGCGATGGATCTCTTGACGAATGCCAAGACGCACTTTTCCCAGTCAGAACGGGTCATTGCGTAAGTGAAGGTGCTGCGAATTTCTTCGTGACCGAATGCAACGCGTTCGCCAGCCTGGTTGTAAATAGCGTAGTCCGCGTAAATCCAAAGTCCTTTTTGAACGATGGATTCGCCAGCGAATGCCATGCTGTTTTGACCTGGATTGACGTTTGCATCATATGCGGCACCAGAAGAGTAGTAGGCAGAGTTTTTGCTAGCGTCTTCTCTGCGGCTAAAGATAACGTTAGAGATTGCCAAATAATAGCCGTTGCCCTGTTCCATGGAGGTTGGCTTCGGTGTCTTGAATTCAGTAGTATCGATGTGGTCGGTTTCGATAATCATGCCCGTAGAGTCGACCTTCTGGTAATCCATAGCGATGGAATTCTTGATGTATAGCTCATAGTCTTTTTTGAGTTCCAACTTGAACCATTCGCCAAAGTTGTTTGCATATTCTTCGATGTCATCCTTGAGGTCATCTTGGTTTTCAACGAGCGGTTCCGTAAAGACAACGGTCAGCTTTGTTGGCTTGTCAGTCCAGGTCGGGGCTACTGAAAACGTGGGGGCTTTCTTGGCGCAACCTGCGAAAATCATTGCGAAGGCTGCAAGTAAAAGAATTCTGAGTTTCATTCCATTTTCTCCGTTTTAAAGTTTATTGTTGTATTCTAAATATAAAAAAATGCGACGAAATGTCGCATTTTCTGCAATTTTTAGTAACGTATAACTGAACTGCGCCGGAACCGCTCTAGTTCCCGCGTTCCGACATGCTGGCAAACATGGCGGTGATTTCTTCGGTGAAGTTGCTTTTCGGGAATTTGTCTGCAATGGCAAGCGCTTGTTCCAAGTGTTCCTGGGCTTCGGCTTTTGCCTTCGCAAAGCTCTTCTTTGCAAACAGGCGGTCCTGAATCTTTTCGGGAATGCCTTCTGCAGATGCCTTTGCGATAAAGCCTTCCATTTCGCGACGTTCTTCGGCTGTGCAGTCCTCGAAGTAATAGAGAAGCGGCAATGTGATGAGGCCGTTCGAGAGATCGGTGAACTTCGCCTTGTCCATGTTCACCGAGCCGTAGCCGTAATCGAGCAGGTCGTCGATAATCTGGAAGGCGATACCAAAGTGCGTTCCCATCTTGGCGCATTCATCAACCATCGGCCGATCGAAACCTGCCAAAATGCCACCGATGCGTGCTGCGGCGTCAATGAGTGCTGCTGTCTTTCCATCGATGATTTCGTTGTAAGCCTTGCGAGAAAGCCCCATGTCGCCGCAATGGTCGAGTTCCATGATTTCACCGATGATGAGCTTGTCAGCGGCATCAGAGATGATGACTGGAATGTTGCGAGCTTCTTCGTCAATGACGCAGCGCATGGACTGCGAAAGCACATAGTCGCCAATCAACACGGCTACTTGCGTACCCCATTCGCGGTGGGCTGTCTTTTGCCCACGGCGGACGTCCGTACCATCGATGATGTCATCGTGCACGAGGCTTGCAAGGTGCAAAAGTTCTACGGCTGCACAGGCGTGTGCAACACGATCGATGTCCGGCTTTTGCGTGCCGCAGTTTGCGAGCAGGCAAAGGAGTGTCGAACGGATGCGCTTGCCTTTACGGCTAAAAAGCGTTACAAGGCGGTCACTAATCCCTGCGGGGGCATTCTTTGCCACCTGCATAATGACCTGTTCCGTCTTGTCGAGCTCGACTTTTACCAAGTCACGAGCTTGGGATAAAACGGCTTTGAAGTCTGCTTTCGTCGGACTCATTTAAATATCCAAATCGTTCAAGACTTTATATGCGTTCGTTTCGATGAACTTGCGGCGCGGTTCCACGTCTTCGCCCATGAGCATGCTGAAAATCTGGTCGGCAAGGACACTGTCTTCCACATGGCACTGCTTGAGGAATCGTGTCTTCGGGTTCATTGTCGTGTCGTTCAGCTGTTCCGGCGACATTTCGCCCAGACCTTTGAATCGGGTAATCGCGACATTCTTCTTGTCTTCGATTTCGGCCATGACCTTGTCCTTTTCGTTTTCGTCGAACAGGTAGCGTTCTTTCTGGCCAATCTTTAACTTGTACAGAGGCGGCATGGCAAGGAAGATGTGCCCAGCGTCAATGAGCGGGCGCATGTAGCGGAAGAAGAACGTGAGCAAAAGTGTCTGGATGTGAGAGCCGTCCACATCAGCATCGGTCATGATGATGATTTTGTCGTAGCGGAGCTTTTCAATTTTGAATTCCGTGCCGATGCCGGTACCGATGGCGTTCACCAGGTTCTGGATTTCTTCGGTGTCGAGCACGCGGTGGAGGCTTGCCTTTTCGACGTTCAAAATCTTACCGCGGATCGGGAGGATGGCCTGGAATTCACGGCTACGGCCCATCTTTGCAGAACCACCTGCAGAGTCCCCTTCCACGATGAACATTTCGCATTCCTTCGGGTCGCGACTGGAGCAGTCGGCGAGCTTGCCCGGAAGGCCGCCGCTTTCGAGAACGTTCTTGCGGCGGGCGAGTGTACGTGCGCGGTGGGCTGCTTCACGAGCCACAGCGGCGTTATAAACTTTATCCAAGATAATCTTGACTGCAGCCGGATTTTCCTGGAAGTATTCTTCGAGCTTGGCGCCAAATGCAGAAGCTACATAGCCTGCGATTTCGGAGTTGCCGAGCTTGCGCTTGGTTTGGCCTTCGAACTGCGGCTGTGAGACCTTGATAGCGATGACTGCGGTAAGACCTTCACGGATATCGTCCGAGGTAATCTGCGCTTCTTTCTTGCCCTTCGGCATGTCCTGTGCAAACTTGCTGATAACACGGGTAAGGGCGGTCTTGAAGCCCGTCACGTGCGTACCGCCATCGTAAGTATTTACGTTGTTGACGAAGCTGAAGAAGTTTTCCTGATAACCGTCATTGTACCACATGGCAACTTCCAAGGGGTACTGGCCATCGGGGAGAACTAAGTGGATCGGTTCTGCAAAAAGCGGTGTGCGGTGTTCGTCCACATAGCGCACAAATTCAGAAACGCCACCGGGGAAGCAGAACGTATCGGTCTGCTTGTGTTCCGGATCGCGTTCGTCGGTAAGCGTCAAGCGAAGTCCGCTCATGAGGAATGCGAGTTCGCGGAAACGCGTGGCGAGTGTGTCGTACACGTAAACGGTTTCCGAGAAGATAGTATCGTCCGGATAGAATTCAACAGACGTTCCGGTCGTTCCGTCGGATTCTCCGATGTCGACCTGCGGACCGCAAGGAATACCGCGTGCAAATTCCTGACGGACAACGCGGCCATTGCGGCGCACGGTCACGATAAGCTTGTTGGAAAGTGCGTTCACGCAGCTCACGCCCACGCCATGCAAACCGGCGGAAACTTTATAAGAGCTATTGTTGAACTTACCACCGGCGTGGAGCTTGGTCATCACGACCTGGATGGTACCCACCTTTTCCTTCGGGTGGATGTCGGTCGGAATGCCACGGCCGTTGTCGGTGACGCGGATGCCGTTACCCGGCAAAATGGAAATTTCGATATGGTTGCAGAAGCCAGCCAAAGCTTCGTCCACGGAGTTGTCGACCACTTCCCAAACGAGGTGGTGGAGCCCGCGAATATCGGTGGAACCAATGTACATTGCAGGGCGGACACGAACTGCTTCTAGACCTTCGAGAACGGTAATGCTTGAACCGCTATAATCTGCTTCCGCCTTCTTTACTTCTTCTGTTTCTTCTGCCATAATTCCTCTATTAAACCCCTCTTAGACGAATCGTATTCCTTGAATAAAAGGCTTCCCTAAGAGGGTATTACACTTACCAATAATAGCTTTTTTTTGGAGGTTCATTTCGAACTTTAACGCCGAATTAGCGACCTTGAGTACCAATATATTTTTGTCGATTTTCTCAGGCTTTACATGGCCTACCAGGAGGGGGCCTACTACCTCTGAAAACCGCTCCGAAATGGTCTTAAAGTTGATATCTTCGGTGATATGGTTCTTCTGGAGAACGCGTTCTAGGAGGACTTGGATGTCCTGAACTTTGTTCCCCGTATAGCTCTTGTTGCTCGTGCGTTTTGTTTCGAACATTTGTACAAATTTATCGCTTTAAACAAGCAGCAATTTGGAAAGCGTAAACCCGCCAATCAGGATGCTTGTCATGCCGGCAACCACGGTCGCCTTGGTGCTCTTGCCCACGCCTTCTGCACCGCTGTGGGTAAAGAATCCGAAGAAGCAAGCGTAACTCGAAATGAAAAATCCGTAAAGTGTTGCCTTGATAAGGCCCACGACCAAGTCCCAGTTCTGGTAGAACATGCGCACGCCGTAAAAGAACACCGACCACGAGACTTCCTTGTAGAGGTGCGCCACTTCGTAACCGCCGACGATGCCGATGAAAATGCTCAAAATTGTTAAAACCGGAAGCATGATGACTGTTGCAATGAGTCTTGGCGCAAGCAAGTATTTATAGGGGTTAAGTCCTAATACTTTGTATGCATCAAGCTGCTCCGTGACCGCCATGGTTCCAAGCTCCGAACACATCGAAGCGCCGATACGGCCTGCAAGCACCATCGCCGTAAGAATTGGGCAGAGTTCCACCATCACGGACTTGCCAACGGCCATGCCGACAAACATCATGGGGATCATGTCGCCAAACTGGTAGGCGAGCTGCCATGACATAATGGCGCCAGTAGCAAGCGATGCAGCAAACACTACGGGAATACTTGTGATACCCACGTGGTGCATCTGTTCAACAGTCGTGTGAAGATTGGTGAAGGCCCCGGGAATGTTCTTGAACAGTTCCCAGATAAACAGCACGTAACCCACGACCTTGTTCAGGAAGCGTCTTACGGCTTGTCCGAGGCCTTCGGCCATTTTGTTCATTATGAAAATCAAATTGGACCGTTACTTCTTAGGCTTTGCAGCGCCTTTCTTTTTAGCAGGTGCGCTGATGGACTTCTTGAAAAGATTCATGTCGCTCAGGTACTTGATGGCTTCGTTCAGCTGCTTGTCGCGCTTGAGCGAGAATGCCGTGCTGACGGAGTCATTCACAAATGCCGTGAGGAGTTCGCGCTTGATGCCGTCCTTGATGTAGTCCTTGTTGGCTTCGAACTGGGCATCGCGGTTATCTTCAAGAGCCTTGCGCATTTCGGTGATGCGCTTCACGAGCGTAGAATCCGAAATGGTCTTTGCGCTGTCGCCCATGTAGTTCTGTTCGCGGATGATGCTCTTTTCAAGCTGGTCTACGCCGATGAGGGCGTTGCTCTTGACCTTCATGAAATTCGTGTCCTTCTTGCAGAACGCCTTGAACTGCGTGAAGAGGGAATCCGGCACGGTCCATTCGGAGTTCACCTTGACGCCTGCCTTTTCGAGGCTCGGGCGAATCTTGACGGCAAACTTGAAGTACATGGCCATACGTTCCTGCACCTGGACAACCCACGGCATCGGATCGAGTTCCACATCGACGTCCGGCGTAATGCCGCCGCCGCCAAACATCATGCGGCCGTTGTTCGTGTAGAACGTGTCGCGCTTAGCGGTATCGGCCTTTACTGAATCGGTCTTTGCGGCTTCTTTTTCGTCGTCATATTCATCATCTTGCAGGGTGAGACCCTTGATGCCGTTTTCCGGCTTGTTGATGCAACGACCGAAGGGAAGGTAGTAGAATGCTGTCGTGAGCTTGAGAGCGTTACCAGCATTGTCGAGCGGGAAGATGGTCTGCACGGAACCCTTGCCGAACGAGGTCTTACCGACGATCAAGGCGCGGTCCCAGTCCTGCAATGCGCCCGAGACAATTTCGGCGGCACTTGCGGAACCCTGGTTCACGAGGACGACCATCGGAACATCCGACTTGAGCATCGGATTTCTGCGCGAGGCGCTTTCGGTCTTCTGGGTGCGGCCACGGGTGCTGACAATCACGTTACCCGGCTTGAGGAAGAGTTCGCTGATTTCAATAGCCTGGTTCAAAAGTCCGCCCGGATTGTAGCGCATGTCGAGGATGAGCTTCTTCATGCCCTGCTTCTGGAGGCCACGGATGGCGTTTTCGACATCGCTTGTGGTCTTGTCGCTAAAGGTGGCGAGCTTGATGTAACCAATTTCCGGAGTGACCATGCCGTAATACGGAACGGCGTGCACGATGATTTCTGCTCTTGTGATGGTGTAGTCCATGAGGTCGGGAACGCCTTCGCGTTCAATCGCGACGGTCACGTCTGTACCAATTTTACCACGGAGTTTGTTGACGGCGTCATCGAGCGACATGCCTTTTGTTTCTTTGCCGTCGATTTTGCGGATGCGGTCACCTGCACGGATGCCGAGCTTGAATGCCGGTGTGCCGGAGAGCGGCGAAATGACGGTGAGGATGTTGTCGCGGAGACTGATGGTAATACCCACGCCACCGAATTTGCCTTCCATCGAAACGCGAAGGCTTTCGTAGTCCTTGGGGGCGAAAACGGTCGTGTGCGGGTCCAGAATGTTTCTGATGCCATTGATGGCGGCGTCCGTGAGTTCGGTCGGATTGACGTTTTCAACGTACTTGCGGTTGACCTCGGAAAGGACCTTGTTCAAGCGCGAAACTTCGTCGTAAAAATCTCCAGGAGGAGTTTTCTTATCGGTAGCGGCGTTCGCGATGCAAAGCGCGGACAGCGTTGCCATGAATACAGAGCGGAAACAAAAAGATTTAAACATCATGCTTTAAAGATACAATTTCCTATAAAAAATCACCACCTTATAAGGAAAAACCGGCTATGAATAGCCGGTTTTTTTATGAAAGGAGAGAGTATGAAACTTGTTAGGAGCAATAAGAGTGTTATGCGGCTTCGCAGAGGAGGCGTTCGACGTCGGCATCGCGGAGCTTGTTCAAGGCGTTTTCCTTGAGCTGGCGGACGCGTTCCTTGGAGAGACCCACCATCGGAGCGATTTCCTTGAGGTTCAGGTCGGAATCCATCTTGAAACCGTAATAGAGCTTGAGGATTTCCTTTTCCTGGCTCGAAAGATTCTTGTCCATCACCTTGTCGAACACTTCTGCACGGTTGTTGTTATCGGCAAGTTCGTCGGTGCGGCTCTGGGAATCGGAAATGGTATCGCCAAGCGTTGCGTCGCCATCTTCGTTGACCGGGGTGTCAAGCGATGCTGCGCTGCTACCCATCATGAGAATCTTTTCGATTTCGTTAGCCTTGTACTTGGAAAGGCCTTCGAGCGACTGGGCGTTGACGGTGTATGTTCCGCCAATGACCTGCTGAACATCCTTAGCGTGACGGTTGAAGCGGCGAAGCATTAATTCCTTTTCGGCGCTAATGCGGATCATGCGGCCTTTTTCGGAAATGGCGCGGGTGATGTTCTGACGGATCCACCACACGGCATAGCTGATAAACTTGATATTCTGGGAGCGGTCAAAACGGCGGGCGGCTTCAATGAGTCCCATGTTCCCTTCGTTAATGAGTTCCATGATATCGAGGCCACGGCCCTTGTAAAGATTGGCGATATTCACGACAAAGCGGAGGTTGGCGTTGACCAACATATCCAAGGCTGCCTTGTTGCCTTCGGCGGACTTCTTGAGCAATATCGTTTCCTGTTCTCTTGTGAGTAACGGGTAACGGGAAATGTCGTTCAGATATTGCATGTAAATGTCTTTTTGATCGTGATTGTTAAGGGTTTTCATGGTGACCTCCTCATTTTTACATTATCAAATTTACCTCCAGTTTGAATTCCTTGTGTCATTACTTAGAATGGTGCGTGCAAAAGTTAAATTGAGTTTTTGTTAAAAAAGTTCGTGATTTTTGTCACGAAATTGTCATAAAGGTCCAAATAGGCTGGTTTTTGACTAAATTTTTTAGTATGAATGACAATGTTTCTACAAATAACACAGAAAAGAGCGATGGCTTTTTCCAAAGAACTCGTAACAAATTCGCCGTTTTACAAGAAATAGGCTTTGAACGCAATGAAAACAGGCTTCGTGAGCTCTTGAAAGACGAACGCGACTTGGTTCAGTTCCCTATTCCGCTCTCTTTGCCAGCGTTTTTAGTTTGGCTGTTCATGCTTTTGTACCCATTGGTGCTTATTCTAGACCCGACAAATGCGTTTAAAATGAGCGTAAACATTAAAGGGCTTGTGGGCTTTTATTTGCCCATGCTGAGTACGGTTTTCATTTTTATTTTGAACCAAAGATTTTTGGTGCCGCAACTTGTATTTAAAAAACGCTATGCACTTTACTTCGTGTGTAATGCAATATTGGTGGTGGCGACACTGTTCTTTAGAGAAGTAACGTTCTTTGTAGTGGAACGTACCCCCAATGAAGGAATCTCTGATTTCTTTAGTTCGTATTGTTTTTCTTTTGTTAAAGGTCATTTTGGTGTTTGGCCTGTTATATCGTTTACTATCTTGGTTGCGTTTGTTTGTGTGCTTTGCGTGCTGTACCACGTGATGTTCCGACAGATTGTGCGTGCGTTTGTTTTGCGTGAACAGAAACGCTCGGAGCTGCAGTACGAACTGGACTTTTTGAAGAATCAGTTGAGTCCGCATTTTCTCTTTAATACTTTGAACAACATTTCGGCGTTGATTCAGATTGATCCGAAGCGGGCTGAAAGTTCGATGAACAAACTTTCGCAATTATTGAGAATGATGCTGTACCAAGTTAAGGACAAGTATATTACATTGCAAGAAGATGTGGATATTTTGCAGAAGTACGCTGACTTGGAAAAGCTTCGTCTTGATGAAGGTTTTGACTTTGTCTTTAAAGTAGAACTTGAAAATCCGAAGTTGATGATTGAACCTTTGCTGATGATGCCATTGATGGAAAATGCGATGAAACATTGCGTGAATCCGAACGGCAAGAGTTTTGCGCATATCACGATTACGCAGACGGGTGAGACACTCCACTTCCATTCGGAAAATTCCAATTTCCCGAGAAAGTCGACTCGCAAGAGTAGCGGACTTGGACTTTCGACTTTCGAAAAACGTCTAGATTTAATTTATATGGGAGCTTATGAGTATTCTGTGAATGTTGTCGATGATGTTTATATTAGTGACTTGATTATTCATTTGAAAAAATAAAAATCACAATTTTTTTTATTAACCCCTTTACACAATTAAAAAATTATTGTAGTTTAATGACCGCTTCGATTCTGTCGAGGCGGTTTGTTATATCCTTGTTTATATTCTTCCTTACATCATTTAATAGATCCTTTACGGCTGAATAAGCCTGTTTATTCTCAAATTCAATAAAAGAAGGAAAAATCCTATGATGCGTAGGATGTTTAAGGGCGTTGCCTTAGCGGGAGCCTTGTTGGCTCTTGATGGCTTTGCCGAGGAATGTAAGGGCGTCGCGCTGTATTCTGACGGTAGCGACAATGGTCAAATGATTGAAACGGGGAGAACTTTCCCGGAGTCGCCGGAATGGAAGGCGAACTGGGGAAACTTCGATGGAATGAATGCTCCGTATATCCGATTGTCTGGCATGAAGAATGTGCAAGGCGACTGGAAAGGATTGCTCTCGTTCCCGTCGCTTCCACTGCATGTTGATGGCGGTATGCTCCGTTTGAAGGTGCGTGCTACGCAAAATGCGAAGTTCGGCGTTTGGTTGAAGGGGACTTCATCGGAGAGTCGCGTCTACTACGTGAACTTGACGGCGGATAAGACGCAGTCTCTCGAAATACCGCTTGAAAGTCTTGGCGTGACTGGTTCGATGGATGTTGCAAATGTGGGCGTTGGGCTATTTGGTGTTCCGCAATACCAGTACACGACACTCTTCATTGACGAAGTCGAACTCAGCTGTACGAAAAGCGGTTCGAGTGTAGTATCGTCTTCATCTTCGGTTGCATTTGCCAATGATGAACGTTGGGAATATGAATTTTCCAATGTCGAATCGTGGTCGGTGAATCGTGAAGCGCGTCTGTTGCCTGCTGTGGAATCGGAATTTAGCGCTGCGTATTCCCCGCAAGAGCGAAATGCGCTTCTCTCGACGACAGATGCGGATTTTGTCGTGAATATGCTAGACCACCTGAAAATCGTGAATAGCATACGGGCTAAGGAAATGACAGCCCAGAAGTCGCGATTGTCATGGTACGATAATTTGTATACGGTTGTCCGCAATAGACTTCGTGAAAACGTGGTGGCAAATCCGAAACAGCTTTATTTTGAAGCCGAGGCAATTGCAGCCAATTCGGACTATACGGTGATTCCACTGCTTGTGTCGGATTTGGATTACGTGTATAGCGCGTGTTCGGATGCAACGTGTGCATCGACGCGTAATGTGAATGCTCATTTGCTTACGGCGGGGCTTCCGACATCATTTGTTCGCGGATCCAAAGTAAGCCTCGTGTTGGACCCGTACTTTATTGTGACAAAACAACGTGAGTTGCCTTCTGTTTCTGTTTGCGTTGCTGGCTCGTGCAAGTCGGTTTCTCCTGGAAATCAGCTAGAACTGGAATTTCCGTCGTCGGGCTTACAGACGATTGTTGTCAAATTGAAAAGCGGGGACCAAAATGTTGAACAGAAGCTCTTTGTGGAGGTGAAGTAATGATGCGCTATTTATGGCTTTTTCTTATGATGTTCTTTGCGTCTAACGCTATGGCGGCGCATAAGGATTTCTCGTTCTTTGTCGATGAAAATGATCGTCTTTGCATACAAAAGGGTAAGTTCCTTGTTAATCTGAGAGGTTATGATAATGAAGGAAAACTTTGTAGCGGGAAAACGCAATCTGTGCGAATCCGAGTTATCGACGCTCCTGAAGATAAACATACACCGACTGATATCTATTTGGAACGTCCGTTCATAATTGTCGACGGTATCAATTTAGATCCAGAAGAAAAGAAAACCTTGACAGATTTGGAAGACCAAATTAATCAGGTTTGGTTACCGAATTTGTTGAAAACTTTGGGATATACACCTGTTCTTGTACAGTTTACGGAAACGGTTCGAACGTCATTGCAAGAAAACTCAAAGGTGTTGAGCCAGTTGTTTGCTTTCTTGAATAACAACAAGTACATTCCCTTTCCTGGAGCGAAGGAAGATGGCTTTGTCATCATGGGGATAAGTCAGGGTGGCGTCATTGGACGCTATGGGTCTTACCTGTATGATACGCATCGTAGTCCGTCTGATGCTCCGATTCGGATTTTCTCTTCGCTAGATTCTCCGCACCAGGGAGCTGTCATGCCTATGGGTCTTTTCAATACGGTTGCCTTCTGGGGTGATAAGGGCGGTTCTGCATCGGCTTCGATGTTCAAGGATATTCTGCTTTCGAAGGGCGCGGCAGACCTCCTGGTTTATGAAAACAAGTGCGATGGAAATTCGTGTAGCTCAGAAGTGAATACGAAGGGGAGGTTCCTCTTTGAAGATTACCGCAAGGCTGCAGAATATAAGGGCTTCCCGACGGTACTTGTTTCTCAGGGACAGTTGAAGGGCGTAAGCCCTGTGCATAATAATGACTACTATCATTTGAGTCGCCATGTTGAAAAGTTTTCGATGGTTTTAGGTTCGGCGGTAAGCCGTATGCATTATTCAGAAAATAATGGGACGCTTGCCCGTAACCGCAAAAAGGAGACAACGGACGATGCCGTATTGGATGATTACAAGGGTATTTCTAAATACGACTTTATTCAAGGATCCACGTATCCGTTTGCGGAGACTATCTATAAATCGCTTCGCGGTGGATTCTTGGATGCAATGCCGGACAAAATGGAAGAAGATTTTCTCCTTTTTGATCTTGACTTGAATACGTCTTGGGATGTTGATGTGTTGACTCAAGGCTGGAGTACGTTTATTCCGACTGTTAGTGCCATGGATATGAAGTGTAATGGGGAATTGGCAATCCGTTCGGATTGTGGCTTTACGCAGTCGTCTGCGGGATTCCCGTTTGAAAATCCGGGCGCGAGAAGTACTGCGACTGCGGCATTTGCTGTGGACCCGACTCATCCGCGTTATGGAGAAGCGATCAGTGGGCGCCATATTGAATTACCTTTTGAGACAGTGAACCTTATGCCTGTTATATATGGTATGCGGGTGGATATGTGGCGTATTTTGTGCGAAGTAGCTAAGTACGATTATGACGCTAGTGTAGGACAATTCAGAAATCCGAAGTTGATTGGGTATTTCTCGCCGGATACGAAGTGCATGGATGCAAGTAAGATGCCTGATGTTCTCGGTCATATGGGATTGTCCAAGAAGGTTTCGTTTGCGTATGCCCGCTATGATTACAATAAGGATGCGACAGAGGCTAATTCCTCGGTGAAGTTCAATTTGCCGGCGGGCTGGAAAAAGGTGGGTTCATGGAACTACGGTGAAAATGTCCAGGCAAATACATCTTTTGAAGTCAATGTGAAGGTGGAAAATCCAAAGGGTAACTGGATGAAGGCGGAACTCCTTGTGTGCCGTACGAAGTTCTGTTCGGGACATTTGCAGTTGAACGAATTTGATGTTCCTGTCGATGGTAAATCGCATACGTTGCGCTGGCAGTTGCCTGCAAATGATGGCGCGCTCGATGGCATGCGATGGTTCCGTCTTGTGCTCAATTCCGATGGCGGCGATGTAACCATATCGGATGCCTCTTTGTTGCTTGATACTCGTAGCGAACAGGCTGTCCCTTCCAAGATCGGTTCTGCGGTTGTTTATCCGAACAACTATGAATATTTCCCGTGGACTGATGATGTCCATGTACAATCTTTTGTGGATGTGCTTGGTTCTGGCCTTGAAATTAGTTATGGTAAGGCTCGTAGTGGTATGCATTTTGAATTTGGCAAAATGGTTTCAATGAATGACTATAGCAATCTTGTCGTAGATTACTGGCCAGGAACATGCCAAAATACGATTGCCTATTTTGACTCGAAAAAGCTGACTGAAGCGAACCTTGATAACGGTAGTTTGCAAAATGGATTTGTACGGAAAATTTTACCATTGAGCGAAATTATCGATACGGATGTTACCCCGAAAGGCTCAAAGTCCGCTCATCGCTTGAATTTGCAGTCTGTATATGCTAATGAACGTTGTGTCATAAAGTCGATTATGCTGAAATAGCGACACCTTGTTGCTTTTGATGAATTAAAATATATTAGCTACGCAAAAATAAGTAGGAGATAAAATGAAAGCGTCAGTTCTTTTCTGTTTCTTGTCTGCGGTGTCGTTGTCCTTGTGCGGTTGCTTGAATCCGCATATCAGTTCGATGGGCGCATCCCAGATGATTGTTGCTCACCAGCCGCGACTTGCTGTTAATGGAGACACATCTTCGATGACCTTGTCTGTTGATGCCTATGGCGGTGCGAAAATGCAGGGCCGTAGTATCAAGGACGGTTTTACTGGTGGTGCCACGGCGGCGTTGGGTTACAGGCCGTTTGGCTTCTCGTCTCCGTTGTATGTAGAAGCTGCTTTTGGTGGCAAGGGCGGGCAAGCCTTGCTTGATTGTACGGAAGGCGGCAAGTGCAATGACGGCTACAACGCTTGGCTTGAGACTAAAGAAGGGAAGAAAAAGTATTCGTTCTGGAACTTGCAGGAGCGCATTGCTCTCGGTGCGGACTTTGATGTTGGTCCTGTGATTTTGGGACTTGGCGCTGGCATTCAGCTTTTTGAAGGTGGTGGCGATTTTGATGACATTCGCGACTATCTCGGAAAGAGCCTTGCTGACAATGACGACGAAGGAGATGGCATAAAGCTTTATTCTTCGGCTCGTGTTGGTGCGCGTCTTGGATCGTATGGCGTTGTGGCGTTCGATGCCGACTTCATGTGGCTCAAGACGTTAAATGTAGGCTTTATGCTGAATTATTATCATCCGTCTGGATTTCACGGCGGTCTCTTTGCGGCCCAGAAGGTTGGCTACGGCGTGAATTTCGGCAAGACGTTTAGCTTCTAGATGTTGCAAGTGTAAGTTTATTGAGCTGTCCTTATAACAACAAAGGACTTCGAGCAAAGCTCGAAGTCCTTTTCAATGCTTGAGGCGAAGTCTTTAGACTTTCGCGAAAGCCTCTTACTTGCTGAGGGTCTGAACCTGAACGTCCCAGCTCTGGTTGCCGAGGGCGATACGGTAGGTGCTTGCAGCGCCAGCCTTCATGTTCTTGGTGTCGACAGCAGGAGCTGCATTCGGGTCCTTCTTCGGTACGCCAATGTGGCGGTTGCCCTTGAGGAATTCGATACCCTTGTTGCCAGCCTTCGTCTGGAGGCAGCCCGTGATGAAGATGGTTTCGTCGTTGACTGGGAGACCATTTTCTTCGAGGAGCTTCTTTGCCTTCGGAATACCCGGTTCGAGAATTTCTTCTGCGCACTGGATGCCCGGATAGGCTTCCTTGAACGGCTTCATGCCGAACTGGTCGGCAGCAATCTTCACGAGTTCCGGATCCGGTTCGCACGGAGTCTTACCCTGGTAACCGAGGAGCATCTTGCCGTAGCCTTCGGTCATCTTGAACCACGTGCCGCGGCCTGCAGCTTGGTTCAAGGTGTTCATGTAAGCCTGCTGGAAGTAGAACTGAGAAACCGGCGTCACAGAGGATGCGAAGCCACCGCGGCGTACGCATTCACTCATGTTTTCGATAACCTTCGGGAAGAGGTGGAAGGTCTTGGTTTCGCGCATCATGAGCGTGTTAGCCGTGAGAGC
>JAEEGG010006738.1_pt1 | contig 26821 bp, 24 predicted proteins | sample 9134161 | NCBI WGS metagenome assembly JAEEGG01 (sample SAMN16246543, study PRJNA631951) | gut metagenome | biome: gut microbiome; feature: rumen; material: CR-attached | host: Bos | place: Iran: Karaj | collected 2018-10 | reverse complement strand
GGAGCCCGGAATCGCGGCTGACAGTATGATCGCGCAACTCGGCGTAGACCCCACGCAGTGGACGGCTGTTGACGGTCTGGGCAGGACGCTTCCTCTCTACAGCGAGACCGGCTACACGAAGCAGAACAAGACGGTGGGCATTTTCTACTGGACCTGGCACGAGCAGTTCTCCGGAAATTCCAGACCCGCCAACGTCACGGCGATATTCAAGGAAAACCCCAACTGCGTCAACAACTACACCCACAAGATCTGGGACAGTTATAAAGGCTGCTGCTTCTGGTGGAACGAGCCGGTTTTCGGCTACTATAAGCAGTCGGACGACTACGTTCTCAGAAAGCACGCTGAAATGCTCGCCGACGCGGGAATCGACTTCGTGCTCTTCGACTGCACCAACGGCGACAACGTGTTCACGCCTCAGTACATGAACGTGCTCAAGGTCTGGTCGCAGGCCCGCGCGGAAGGCGTGAAGACACCCAAGGTATCGTTCATGCTTCCTTTCTGGGATCAGGACTTCACGCTCTCGTCGCTCAAGCAGCTCTTCCACAAGATGTACAAAAACGGTCTTTACCGGGACCTCTGGTACTATCTCGACGGCAAGCCGATGATAATGGGAATCTCGGAGATGCTCGACGAGAACGACGACGAGCAGCGCGACATCAAGAACTTCTTCACGTTCAGGCAGGGCGAGCCCAGCTACTGGCTCGAGGACAACACGAACGACTACTGGGGCTGGCTCCACATCTACCCGCAGGCGCTTTATAAGAGAGCGGACGGAACGGTTGAGCAGACCACCGTCGGCGTGGCCCAGAACGCGAACTACGAGACGAGAAAGCTCTCCGCGATGAACAGCGGTCACAACATGGGCAGGGGCTACTCGGAACAGAAGGATTTCAGCTACACCTACACCTACAGAGGCAAGGACGTGGTCTGTTCTTCGTCGATGGAGAACGCCCACTACTACGGAATCAACTTCCAGGAGCAGTGGAACTACGCGCTGTCGGTGGACCCCGACATCATTTTCGTAACGGGCTGGAACGAGTGGACCGCCGGCAGATACGATGAATGGGGCGGCGTCAAGAACGCGTTCCCGGACCAGTGCGACGACGCGAACTCCCGCGACTGCGAGCCTTCAAAGGGCGACCTCAAGGACTACTATTACTACCAGCTCGCCGCCAACGTCAGGAAGTTTAAGGGCGCATCCGCCACTCCATACGCGAAGGCCACCCAAATTGATATTAACAACCCGGGCGACGCCTGGTCTAAGGACACGGTCGTCACCTACAACCACTACTACAACAACACCTACGTGCGTGACAACGACGGCATGAAGGGCGTTCACTACACGAATCCGGGCATCAGGAACGACTTCGTGACGCTCAAGGCCACGTTCGACAGCGAGAACCTCTACTTCTACGCGGAGACCGCCGCCGACATCACGCCTTACACCGACGAGAACTGGATGCGGCTCATTCTCGACACGCAGGCAGCCACTGAAGACTCGACCGACTGGGAGAACTTCGAGTACATTATCGGCCGCGAGACCGGAACGGATTCGACGCTGGCGCTGGAGAGAAGCACCGGCGGCTGGAACTGGGAGAAGGTCGGCGACGTGCGTTACACTGTGAACGGGAAAGTGATGCAGATCGCGGTTCCGAGAAGCATGGTCGGGGCTGAAGGCGACGAGTTCAAGCTCTCGTTTAAGTGGGCGGACGCAAACCTTACGGACGGCGACATTCTGACGCTCTACACGGACGGCGATTCGGCTCCGGGCGGCAGATTCGCGTTCCTTCTGTCAAGCGTCGCGGGCGAGGAACCGCCCGAGACCGATCCTGTCCAGCCTGCAAAGAAGGGCTGCTTCGGCGCTTACGGTTCGTTCGCGTTTGCGGCGGCGGTGCTTTTCGCGGGCGTGGTTGCGATCGCGTTTGCCGGAAAGAAAAACAGCTTTGTTTGATATAATAGATTGATGAGACTTTTTTTCAGGAGGATTCAAATGAAAAGAAAGCTTGCAAAAGTAATACTGGCGGTCGTTGCCGCCGCGGTCCTCGCGGGCTTCGCGCTTCCTTCGCTGAGCTCACGCGCGGCTGACGTTATCGAGACGTTCGAGAACGGTTCTTCCAGCAAGAAAACATCGGTCACGCTCGGCATTCCCCAGACCCTGGACCTTCAGTTCAACATCTCGGTCGGCTTCCAGAAGGCGGGCATCGAGATCAACTCCAACTGCAAGGACAAGGTCATCGTTCTCACGCTTTACAAGTGGAACAAGAACCTTCCCGATTCCAAGAAGGGCGAGCCGGTCGCACGTCAGGAATTTTCCGAGTGGTCGCGCGGCGACGTCGTTTCGCTGGACTTCAACAGCCTTGGAGTCGGCACCGTTCCCGCGGGCGAGTACGTTCTCGAGCTCTATGTTAAAGAGGGCGACGGAATCAAGGTGAACACCTATTCGCCGGCCGCAAAGGGCTTCAAGGGCTACATTTACGAGATTGACAACAACAGCTCTCCTGTGGGCGAAATCGTCGCGGCAGGCGGCTCAAAGGCTTCGATGCTTGAAGTTTCCGCAGAGGTGGACAGAAAACCCGCCGAAGCACCGCCGGAGTCGGTTATTGCCGAGGACAGCATGATTGCGCGGCTCGGAGTGGATTCCACGCAGTGGGCGTTCGTGGACGGACTCGGAAGGTCGTCGCTTGAGTACAAGGACGCCGGCTCGAAGAAGGAGAAGAAGGTCGGCATTTTCTACTGGACCTGGCACTACAACTTCGCGGGAATCAAACCCACGAACGTGCAGCTGATTCTTGACGAGTACCCCGAGGCCAGGAACGACTACAACCACAAGATTTGGAAGAAGAACAACGTCGGCACCTATTTCTGGAACGAGCCGCTGTTCGGATACTACCAGGAGACGGACGATTACGTGCTCAGGAAGCACGCCGAACTTCTGGCGGATGCCGGCGTGGACTTCGTGCTCTTCGACTGCACAAACCAGGACCTCACCTGGGAGCCCGCCTACATCAACCTGCTCGAAGTCTGGTCCAAAGCCCGCGCGGAAGGCGTGAAAACTCCTCAGATCGGCTTCATGATGCCTTTCTGGGATAAGCCAAACACCCGCTCCGAGCTTAAGCAGATCTACAAGAGAATCTATAAAGCGGGTCTCTATCAGGACCTCTGGTTCTATCTGGACGGCAAACCGATGGTCATGTGTATCGGCGACAGTCTTGACAGATCCGACCCGTACGAGAATGAGATCTACAACTTCTTCACTTTCAGGCGCGGCGAGCCCGAGTACTTCAACGGCGACCACGACAACACCTGGTGGGGCTGGCTTCACGTCTATCCGCAGGCCCTTTATAAGAAAGAGGACGGCACCGTCGAGATGACCACCGTCGGCGTCGCGCAGAACGCGAACTACAAGACGATGACGCTGTCCGCTATGAACGGCCCCTACAACACGGGAAGAGGCTTCTCGATGCAGGAAAACTACTCGTACACCTACCAATACAGAGGCAAGGACATCGTCTGCTCTTCGAAGATGGAGAACGCGCACTACTACGGAATCAACTTCCAGGAACAGTGGGACTACGCCCAGAGCGTCGATCCTGAGATCGTCTTCGTGACCGGCTGGAACGAGTGGATCGCGGGCCGCAACGAAGAGTGGGGCGGCGTCAAGAACGGCTTCCCGGACCAGTGCGACGACGCGAACTCCAGAGACATCGAGCCCTCCAAGGGAAATCTCAAGGACTATTACTACTACCAGCTTGTCAACAACGTGCGCCGCTTTAAAGGCATGAGCACGCCGGTCACCCAGAAGACCGCCAAGACCGTGGATATCACCGCGGGAACGGCAGCCTGGAACGACGACGGCATCACGGTCTACACCGACTACCTGAACGACACATACGTTCGCGACAACGCCAAGGGCTGGTCCAACCTCAAATACAACAACCCCGGCACCAGGAACGACTTCGTGAAGGCAAAGGTGACCTACGACGACAACAACGTCTACTTCTACGCGGAGACTGCCGCCGATATCACTGCCTACACCGACGAGAACTGGATGCGCCTCCTTCTCGACATGCAGGCTGCGACCGGGGACTCGGTGGACTGGGAGAACTTCGAATACATCATCGGCCGCGAGACCGGTACCGGAACGACCCTCGCTCTCGAGAAGAGCACCGGCGGCTGGAACTGGGAGAAGGTCGGCGACGTCAGATACACGGTCAGCGGGAACGTGATGCAGGTCGAGATTCCGCGCTCGATGATCGGCCTTAACGACGATGAATTTACGTTCAACTTTAAGTGGGCTGATGCGAACCTCACGGAAGGCGACATCATGACGACTTACACCGACGGCGACTGCGCACCGGGCGGCAGATTCATGTACGTCTTCAACAGCGTCGGAACCGTTGTCGAGGAGCCCACGCCGACGCCTTCCGGCAACAGCGGAAACGGGAAGAAGGGCTGCGGCTCTGTCGTAACGCTTACGTTTGTGCCTGTTGCGGTTGTCTGCTTCGCGGCGTTCCTCGCCAAGAAGAAAGAGGACTGAGCATACTTGAATAAATAAGACGGCCGCTGCCTTTTCGCCGGTTGACTGGTTCGGGGCAGCGGCCTTTTCCTTTATTAACGCGTCACAATTATTTTATTCCCAGAGACCCGAGACAAAATACATCAGCGCGCACCACGTGTACACCGAGAAGTAGTTCCCGTGGGCGTCTCTCGAAGAGGCCAGAATTTCCTGCGCCTCTTTTTTCGTGACCGTGAAAAATCCGTCGAAGCACTCGGTGCCTTCCGCGCCTTCCTGGGACAGGCGGTCTTCAAGCTTGTCGGACCCGATGTCCGCGATGACGGCTGTCAAAGCGTTCGACTCGTCTGTAAGACCCGGGGAACTGAACACCAGCGGGCTGATGATCTTGATCTCGCATCTGTCGTCGAGAACCAGCCCGATTTCCTCGAAAACTTCACGCCGCGTTGTCTCTTTTATTATCTCCTCAGTCGAACCGAATTGCTCGATGTCTTTCTGCTCGATAAGGCCGGCCGGCCCGCTGAGCAGAAAGCGACCGCACGGGTATCTGAACTCGTAATCGAGCAGCAGAACCGGCTCCGCGCCGTCTCTTTTTATAATAACGCAGCACGTGACCGCGTCCGGAATGAATTTTTGAGCGGAGTCGTCGTCCATAATGGACACCAACCGCGGCTTTTTGCGGCGGGACACCGCGTAGTAGTGGCGGCCCTCCTCGTACTGGATGTCGTAGCAGTAGACGAAGCGCCTGTTGAGAATGGTTTTGATCTTCTTTTTGGTTATTTCGGGACCCTTCACGGAATCGTTCCTCCTGAATTTCAAATTGACGGATAAAGAATACAATTCCCGAGGCGTTTTGTCAACCGTGAAGGCGCAGCGGAGCATCCTAATCGGTTCGTCAGCCGGCAGAAAAGAGGCAAAAAAACGGACGCGAAAAGCGAAAAATCCGTTGTATATCGCGCGCTTTTGTGTTAGAATAAAAACGTCCGGGAAGTCGAATGAAAATGATATTCGGGCAAAGCGGAAGAAACTGACGGAGATTTTTTGGAATGAAGCTTTTCAGTGCAGACAGATTCACAAAACCGGGGAAGGGCGTCGACAAAAACGAGAAACCGAAACCTGCTTTTGTGCGCTTCTTTATCGTGCTCTGGAACAAGCGTTTCCCGATTTTCGGCATCAACTTTATTTACGTGCTATTCTCGCTGCCGGTGATCGCGCTCGTTACCGCCGCTTTTTCAGGCGCGGTGGCGCTTTACGATATGTTCGACACGTCGGTGAACATTTCCGAAATTCTGGCGGGAGACGTCACGGCCAACGCGATCTACTTCAAGGCGCTGCTTTTCTTCGTGATATTCTTCACCTGCGTTCCCGTGTTCTCGTCCGGCCCGTTCTACGCCGGTCTCACGTTCATTTTAAAAAGCTTCTACAAAGAGGAACCCGTTTTCCTCTGGCACGATTTTATTACCAAGTCCAAAACCAACCTCAAGCTCGGCCTTAAGACAATGTTCATCAACCTGTTCGCGGGCCTGATAATTCTGCTGAACGGAATGGCCTACATGGTCATCGCGAACCCCGCGAACCCGGTCTACAGCGGGGCGATTCCCCGGTTTATCCTCTTCATTATCGCGCTCGTGACGATCTTTTTCGCGGTGCTGCTGACGATGCTCAACCTCTACCTGTACCCGATGATGGTCACGTTCAACGTGTCGCTGAAGCAACTGTACAGGAACTCGTTCATCCTCTGCATGGTCAAGTGGCTGCCGAACCTGGGAATCATTCTGCTCGACGCGCTGCTGATCGCGCTTCCCGTGGCGCTGCTGCCCACTCACCACTACATCGTTTTCGCGGTGGTTTTGCTTTTCTACGCCGCGCTGACGCCGTGCTTTATCGGGTTGATCAACATGTTCTACGTCTACCCGGTGCTCAAGAAGTATATGATCGACAACGAAGCGGCGGACAAGTCGGAAAAGAAGGACAAGGAAGAAGAGCAGAAACCCGCGGAAGAGAAAAAGACCGGACATTTCGAAAACGGAATGTGGGTCTACGACAGTACAGACGATTAATTTTGAATTTACGGAGCAACGAATTCTATGGCTTTTGAAACGCTTAACCAGAAGAATCACAAAATACTATTCTACGTTCTCATCGGGCTCGCGATCCTCGCGGTAGTCCTTTTGATTGTGCTTGAAATATCGGTTTTAAAAAACGGCGGTCTGCCTTTCAACCCGAAAAAGGCCGAGCCTACGCCTGAAATCACTGAAGAGCCCACGCCCGAACCGACGCCCGAGCCCACCGAGGAGCCGTGGATTCCCGTCAACGAAGACGCGATGACGATTGCCACGCGTTTCAACCCGCCCAAGGGCTATACCAGAGTGGAAGTTCCCGAGGGCAGCTTCGGCGAGTACCTCAGAAACTATCCCCTGAAGCCCTACGGAACCAAGGCGTTGCTTTTCTCCGGCGCCGAGAGCGACACCGCTTCCGACCTCGGAGTGCTTGCACAGGTCGACCCGCTCATCAAGAACCAGCAGTGCGCCGACACCGCGATAATGCTCTACGGCGAGTACCTTTACGGTCAGGGCCGCTTCGATGAGATTGTCTTCAACTACAGCAGCGGCTTCAGGTGCGACTTCGTCACGTGGGCGAAGGGCTACAGAGACGTGGTCGAGGGAAGGAACGTGCGCTGGGAGCTCGCTACCGACAAACCGGGCGTCAACGAGAACGACTATTCCTACTCGAATTTCTACAATTACCTGAAAGAGGTCTACGTCTACGCCAACACCGATTCGCTGGCGACGCAGTTCACGAAGAAGAGCATAAACGACATTCAACCGGGCGACATTTTCATCGCGACGGCTTCGCAGCTGAAAGCCCAGGCACAGCTTATAAGCGACGAGGCGGCTGAATCGGTCACGTACGGACACGCGGTCATCGTTGCGGACGTGGCGGTAAACGCGGCAGGCGAGAAGGTATTCCTGGTAATCGAAGGAACGACGCCGGCCACCGAGTGTGCGGTCGTCGAGAATCCGGACGGCGTGTCGGTGTGCTGGTTCAAGATAGCGGCGGACGGCTCGTTCGTCAAATCCAAGAGCGGAATCAAATGGAAGGATACCTGGCTCTACTCGTTCGGAGGTTAACCGCTCAAGCAAATTCAAAAATAAAACCAAAGTTGTAATTCACGGAGGTACAATATGGAGATAGTAAGATCGTCACAGAGCAACATTTCATTCCCGATCGGCCCGCTCGCTTTAATAGGTATGCGCGGGTACGAGAAGTTCACAAAACAGGTCAACGACTGGATTGTCCAGCTGAGACTTGAGAGCATGGGCGTCTCCGACTCGAATTTCATTGTCGACGCTCAGACAAAGCGTTTCGCGAACGGCGAGGGCAAGGGTATCATCAACGAGACCGTCAGAGGCCGCGACCTGTTCATTCTCTGCGACGTAGGCAACTACAGCGAGACGTACGAGATGATGGGGTTCACGAACCACATGTCGCCGGACGATCACTTCCAGGATCTCAAGAGGATCATCTCCGCTGCGGACGGCAAGGCAAAGAGAATCAACATCATCATGCCGCTACTCTACAACGGCCGCCAGCACAAGAGAATGGTCCGCGAGTCGCTTGACTGCGCGGAGGCGCTCAGGGAACTCTCCAACTACGGCGTGGCCAACATAATCACGTTCGACGCCCATGACGTACGCGTCCAGAACGCGATTCCTCACGTGGGATTCGAGAACGGCGTCGCGTACTATCAGTTCCTGAAGGAGCTGCTGAAGACGGTTCCGGACCTCGGATTCGAGCACGACAACACGATGATCGTAAGCCCGGATGAAGGCGCGGTGCACAGAAACCTGTTTTACGCTTCGATCTTCAAACTCGACCTCGGCGTCTTCTACAAGGTCAGGGACTACGGAAAGCTGGTCAACGGCCGCAACCCGATAGTCGCTCACGAATTTATCGGCGGCGACGTGGCAGGCAAGGACATTATCGTTATCGACGACATCCTCTCTTCGGGCGAGTCGATTTTGGACATTGCGAAGGAACTCAAGAAGCGCAAGGCGAAAAGGGTGTTCTTCCTGGTGACCTACGCGCTTTTCACCGGCGGCACCCAGGTGTTCGACGAGTACTACGCTGACGGTCTGATCGACGGCGTTTACGCGACCAACCTCACGTACCTGCGCCCCGAACTCGACGGCTGCGAGTGGTTCCACAAAGTCGACATGACGAAATACGTCGCCAAGATTATCGACGACCTCAACTACAACGAGTCTCTATCGGCACTCATTTCTCCTTCCGAGAGAGTCATCGACCTTATGCGCCGCGTCAGAAACGGCGAAAAGCTGAGCTGATATTTGAAGCTTTTTGGGCGGCGCCCGCGGCCTTTGTTTTCCATGAAGCCGCGGGCGCCTTCCGTCTACATAATTAGACAAACAAGGCTGCCCAAGCGGTGCCTTCGATTAACAATTAATTCTCTTTGGAGGTATTTATGAATATTCTGAAGAAGGTTTTTGCTTTTACGGTCGCGCTCGCGATTGCCGCGTCAATGCTCGCGGTTCTTTCGTTTGCGGCCGAAATTAAAACACCCGAGGAATACGCCCTCAATCTCTACGGCCACTGGGATTCGCTCTTTGTTGACGGCGAAGACATTGCGGCCGGCGGAGCGATCAAGTGGATCATCGACCATGACGGCAACGTCGAGGTCCACGCTTCCCGTTTTATGGTCAGGGGATGGCTCGCTTCAAGTTACAAGATCGAGAAGTTCGGATACGTGATCAATGACGGCGAGCCCGTTCTTTCCGATGCTTATATTGCCGAAGCCGAGCAGGCCGTTTACGACGCGGCAGCGCAGTACGAGCTTGACTACGCGACGAGATATGAGATTTCATTCGACACCGCGGGCCTTCCAAGCGAATTCCTTGTCAAATTTGTCGTAAAGCTCGACAACGGCGAAATAGTCGAGCTGCCTTCGCCGAATATTGACGGCGTCGAATTTTACTACTCCGATCCCGAGGCGCAGCACGACGAGCCCACAGCCACGCCCGAAGGCCAGTCAGAGGAACCCACGCCCGCTTCCGCTCTCGAGAACAAATCGATCGACGAGATCAGGTTTAACTCATATGAAAAGGTCGAGGACTTCTTCATGTACAGTCCAAACAACGCTCACGTCGGAGCCATAGAATACGACGAGGAGAAGAACTGCTGCGTTATAAGCGTTATGGCAGGCGAGGATCCGAACGTGGTACTGCCTTTCGGCCAGCTCCTCCTCGACACCGACGTTGATTATTTCTCCAACATCTCCGCCGATACGTGCAAGGCGGCCGTGTTTATCGCTAGCCTTGACTACGATAACGTTCTGAACAGCGACCAGAAGGTTGAAGGTACGTTCTACTACCAGTCCGACGGCGGCTCGACATTCTCTGAGAGCAGGAACCTCCATTACAACTACGAGGAGACGGACGCGATCCAGTGCATAATTCTAAGTTTTGAGCGCGCGAGATCGTGGAAGGGCGACATTCAGGACTGCCGTTTCGACATGGTCTGGGGTTGCGACAACGACATCGATTACAACCTCTACTATTTCGGATTCTTCGCGTCCGTTGCCGACGCCGAGGAGTTTGTGGCTCTTTACAAAGAGAAGGGCGACGACGCTATGAAGAAGGAGCCCGAGACTCCGACGCCGGTTCCGGCAACTGACACTCCCGAGCCGGCTCCCACCGAAGCGCCCGCCACCGAAGCGCCTGTAGAACCCACCGAGGCTCCGGCAACCGAAAAGCCTTCCGGAAAGAAGGGCTGCGGGAATATGATCGGCGGTTCCGCGTTCGCGATAGTTGCGGTACTTTCGGCGGCCTGCGTGTTCGCGAAGAAAAAGAATCAATAACGGCGAACCGTTTCCGATTTAAACATCTTTTAAAAGAACGGAGAGATAAAGATGTCACTTTTCGATAAAATCAAATCTGTTTTCAAAAAGAAAAAGACCGGCCCGCCGCAGACGCCTGAAGCCCCACAGCCGGATTCCGATGATTTCGGCGACAGAGGTTCACCGGGCGCGGGCGAGGGTGCGGTGCCGACCGACTCAAAGCTGAAGTCGTTCCGTTTCAGCTACGACGGCACTATCGGCGGAGACTCCTACTGGTACAGGTTCAACGCAGAAGAGGAACCGGCGGTGTTCGCATACGAGTCGATGCTCTATCCCGACTACGGCGAGATGAAAACGGAGCCCGGACCGGAACTGCTCGAGGGGCTGACCGCTATCTACAGGGAACTCAAACTCTGCGAGTGGAACGGATTCGACATGGTCAATATTTACGTCTGCGACGGAAGCGGGTTCTCGACCTCTATGTACTTCGAGGACGGCTCTTCGATGCGCGCGAACGGCTCCAACTCGTTCCCGCCGCGCTACCGCGAATTCAAGCAGCGGATCGACGAGCTTTTCAAGCCGTACGTGGAAAAAATGATCGAGGAAAAGCGCCTTGAGGCGGTCAAAAAGGGCGTGAACGGCCAAATTGACTCGTTTTTGTGCAGCTTCTACTCCAGGTCCGGCGGCCCGAGGTACGGATTTCTGATGCACACCAAACCCGGCGCGCGCACGAATTTCGAGGTCACCGTCGAACACTCGGACGGGAAATACTTCCCGGAGGGCAAGTTCGTTTACCACAGAACGGTCTCCGACGAACAGCTAAGGTTCGAGCGTCTGGACGAGATCGTCAGGAAGTACGACATGTGCAAGTGGATGGGCTTCGACAGGCACTCCGAAGAAAAAGACGCCGAGTGGTTCCAGCTTTCGATTTCTTACGAAGAAGGCCACATCGAGGCTATGGGAACCGCGCATCCTGAGCACTACGAAGAAGTAAGGGAAGAGATTCTCAGCTACATGTCGGAACTCGTGAAAGAGATTCAGGCGGCTGAGAGCGAGCAGGCTACTGAGGCCTAAAAGATATGAAAGAAAAGAAGTCTAAAAAGAAAAACGGCGGCAAGGTGCTGCTGACGGTCATTCTCGTCATTCTTGCAATCTGCGCGGTCTATTCGTTTTTCTGCCTGGCCGGCGGAAGGCTCTTCTACCCGGATTTTTATGCCGCCGCAACGAGAGTCGCAAAGATTCCTTCGATGACGAAGGGGTTCATTCCGCAGGGCGCCACCGCGTTTGAGGGCGACACGAACACCGTCGTGTGCGGGTACATGCAGGGAAGCGGCAGCTCGAGACTGTACGTTTTCGACGAAAAGGGCAGGAGCAAGGAGGTCATTCTTCAGCGAGAAGACGGCTCCGAATACGGCGGGCACGCGGGCGGCATTACCGCGGCCGGCAACTACCTCTATATTAGCAACGCCTCGAAGCTTTTCGTTCTCGACCGGGAAGAGGTCATGAACGCTCGGGAAGGCGACATTGTGGCTTTCAAGGGGCATATCGAGGTGCCGTGCAGGGCGTCGTTCTGCTCCTCCGACGGCGAATACCTTTACGTGGGCGATTTTCACACGGACGGCTACGAGACCGAAGAGGACCACAAAGTACAGCTCGCGGACGGAACATATCACTACGCGCTGGTTTTCGCGTACAAGCTCAGCGAGGACGGCACATTCGGAATCGCCACGCCAGAGAAGCCTTCTTACGTATACTCTGTCTGCGACAAGGTGCAGGGCTTCGCGATGACCGGAAACGGGAACGCGGTTCTTTCCTGTTCCTACAGCCTGAAGCCTTCGGAACTCAAAATCTATTCGGTTAAAGGCGGGAATGACTCGGCGTTTTCATTTAACGGTGAAGAGATACCGATGATGATTCTTGATTCCGCACGTTACGTTAAGACGGTCAGCGCGCCTCACATGAGCGAGGATGCGGAAGTGCGCGGCGGAAAGCTTTTGATCTGCTTCGAGGGCGGCGCGAAAAAGTACGGCGGCGGGCTGATTCCGTTCTCGCTTTTCGACCTGTATTCGCTCGACCTTTCAAAGCTGGAAGAATAACGGAGGATTGACATGTTTGAAATCAAAACCGAAGGGCTCGAACTGGGCATTGATTTTACAAATCGCGAGATTGCGTCCCTTGTTATCGGAGGGAAGGAACGTGTGTGCGGCCGTGTGCCGCTGTTTCGTTTCAGACTGAGGGACAGAATTGGCGAAGCGCACGATTTCACTGCGTATGACGCGGGAACGGTCGTTGAATCGGATGACGGCGCGGTTTTCAGCGACTTTGACCTCCTTTTCGATTTTCCCGGGTTTAACAATAAGCTTAGCGTAACGGTCAAGGTCACTTCTGACGGCGGACAGATACTGTGGAACATCGCGATCAATCTTCGCGACGACAGATTTTTCGTCGACAGGTGCGACTTCCCGCTGATAAACCTGCCGCAGCTGTCCGCCAATAACACGAACGGCGACGGCGGCGCGGTGCTTCTGCCTTACAACGAAGGCGTTCTTGTCGACGACGCTGCCGCGAGGGAGGCGACCGACTTCGGTTACTGGGAGCCGGAATACCCTTCGCTCGGATGTTACTCGATATTCCCGAACATGGTCTCGTCGCAGTTTCTTGCCTATTTGTGGGTAGATTCGGGACTTTATGAATGCGCATGCGATACCGCTCGCGCACCCAAACAAATTGATTTTTACCGCGAAAATGAGGGCATCACGCTTGTTATGAGGCTTTTTGCCGGCACCGAGTTCGGAGAGCCATTCGCGCCAACTTATCCGGTTGTTTGGAAGGCGGTAGAAGGCTCCTGGGAGTCGGCGGCGAGCGAGTACAGGGAATGGTTCGAGCGGAATCTTCCCGCCGGAGTCAAAAAGATTTGCGAAAACGCGAAGCTTCCCGCCTGGTACAAGGAATCCCCGCTGGTCGTTTCTTATCCGGTCCGCGGCAGGCACGACACCGACGAGATGAACGAGAACCCGCTGTTCTACCCTTACACGAACGCGCTTCCGGTTTTGGAGAGTATCGAAAAGGCGACCGGCGCGAAACTTCTCGTGCTTTTGATGCACTGGGAAGGAACCGCTCCGTGGGCGCCGCCTTACGTCTGGCCTCCCTACGGCGGCGTGGAGAATTTCAAAAAGTTCGCGGAGGAGCTGCACAGGCGCGGCGACCTTCTCGGCGTTTACTGTTCAGGATTCGGGTACACACTTAAGAGCAACCTTTGGGACTATTCTTGCGAGGAAGAGTATAAAAACGAGGGACTCGAGGACGCGATGTGCGCCGGACCTGATGGGGAAGTGAAAATTAGCCGCATCTGTAGAGATCAGAGAAGCGGTTACGACACTTGTCCGGCGTCGGAAAAGGGACGCGAGCTGCTAACGGAGGCGTACGTTCCCGTGTTTGAGAGCGGCGTCGACTACGCGCAGATTCTCGACCAGAATCACGGCGGCGGACAGTATTTCTGCTACAGCAGGAATCACGGCCACGGCCCTGGTCCCGGCGCATGGATGACGGAAAACATGGACCGTCTGCAGAAGGACTGGTGCGGAAAAGCGGGAAATATGATTCTCGGGTGCGAGTCGGCGGCGGCAGAACCCTTCATCGGTAACCTGGCTTTTAACGACAACCGGTTTGAACTCAACTACTTCTTCGGAAGACCGGTGCCGCTCTACAGTTTCATCTACCACGAGTATATCAGGAACTTCATGGGCAACCAGTGCTGCAACCCGTTTAAGGACAGCGACGACACGCTCAGGTACAGGATCGGATATTCGTTCGCGGCCGGCGACGCGCTGACGCTGATTCTTTCCTACGACGGCAGGATCTCTTCCGCGTGGGGACTTCGCGATTTTTCTGTATTCCCGGACGGCGAAAAGGCGCTCCGGTTTGTCCGGAATCTGACCTCTTTTTATAAAGACGTCGCGTTTGACTTCCTTTCGTGCGGAAGGATGGCAAAGCCGAAAAAGATGACTTGCGGAAAAGTTGTTTTCGGTACGAAGTTCATTCCCAGGGAGTTCCACGTGCTGCCATCGATCCACACTTCCGCGTGGGAGACGAAAGACGGCAGGGTGGCGCAGCTGTTCGTGAATCCGCAGGACACAGACGAAACGGTAGAAGTTGAAGGCGAGGCTGTGACCGTTCCCGCCCTCGGAGCGTGCGTCAGGTATTTCAACTTTTAAGACGGCGGGTGAGAAGATTGAATAAGGTTGGAACGCAAACAATTGAGACGGACAGGTTGATACTCCGAAGATTCAGATTAGAGGACGCGGAGGATATGTATGCGAACTGGGCGTCCGATCCCGAAGTCACGAGATTCCTGACGTGGCAGCCGCATCCGAATGTTGACGCGACGAAGAGTCTTCTCACCGACTGGATACAAAGGTATGAAGACGGCGGATACTTTAACTGGGTCATGGAGCTTAAAGAAACCGGGAAGGCCATCGGTAACATTTCTGTCGTCAAGCTTAAGGAGAATACAGAGACGGCTGATATGGGCTATTGCATGAGCAGGGCATACTGGGGAAAGGAACTGATGCCGGAAGCGTTAAGAGCCGTGATGGATTTTCTGTTTGATGTCGTCGGAGTGAACCGTGTTGCCGCCTGCCATGACGTGAACAATCCGAAATCGGGACGCGTTATGGAAAAAGCCGGCATGAAGCAGGAAGGAATTCTCAGAGCCGCCGGCAGGAACAACCTCGGAATCTGCGACGAGGTTTGGCATGCGATGATCCGGAGCGACAGGAAGAACTGACCGATTAATTTATTTATCGTTTACATGAACCATGGAACTTTCAATGAGATTTGAAACACTCTTCAAACTGTTTGATGAAAAGCATATCAACATTGATGAAACGTCTTTTTTCTTCAAAGACGACGCTCGGAAAGCAGAGCATTTCATAGGGTATCATCCGCAGTATGAGTCTCCATATTGGATCGGATACTGTGACGTGGAAGGCGGATGCGACTTTAAGACTGCGAAAGAATTGTTTGATGCGCCTGTTTTTGAAGGACGTTCCCTGAAAGACAGATGGGATGATGTTGTACTTATTTCAATTGGCGGGATCAGTATTGATGAATGGAATGTTGATTTCTGTCCGCCAAGCAGTTGATGTTTTGCCTCAATATAATTAAGATGTGGCCTGTAGCGGGAACATTCCAAGGCGCTGCAGGCTTTCCCTTTACCGTTAGAGCCTCAAAAACGGGCCAAAAACCGCTACTGCGCTAAAAGACGGTAAATTTAACCTCTGCAAGCAGAAGCGCTTTAAAGCGCCTCTCCGCGCGTCTAAACGCATATATATAAAGCGGCCGCGCCCCCGAATAAAACCAAGGGGGCGCGGCCTTCCGAACAAACAGTTATTTCAGAATCATTCTTCCGTCTCACCGGACGACCCGGATTCTTCAACGGTTACGTTTTCGACAACGTTTGCATCCGGCGCAGACGTTGCCGCCTTTTTCTTAAACCTGAAAATCTTGCTCCTGAACAGAAGAATCACGATAAACGCCAGCAGACCGACCAGAATCAGCAGCGTCATTATAGGCTTCGTCGGCGCCAGCGTCGCCAGCAGCATCATCGGGAAGCCGAACACGATGGCGGGGAAGTTCTGGTAGACCATGTTCTCCGCGGCCGGTGTTTTAAACTCGCCGTCGATCTCGCGGAGCAGGATGATTCCCGTGCAGGCGGTGCCTGTCAGCATTCCGTACATCATCAGGAACTGTTCCTCGGGGTAGTCCTTGAAGAGCGTTCTCGACACCAGCAGGTTGTAGAAGTAGGTGACCAGCAGTCCCGCGACCGCCATGATAATGATGACGCCCCAGTAGTTCTTGAGCGCGCTCAGCCTGATTGCGGCGATTCCCGCAACGACCATCAGATCGAAGAAGAAGTTGCTCGCACGCGTCATCAAAAAGCTGTTCACGTAGTCCTTCTTGATGACTTTGATCTTTTTCAGCCAGTTCATCAAAAGCTTGATAAGGGTCGCAGAAATGACGCCCAGCAGGAAGTTAAAGCCGAAAATGACCGATTTCATGCCGGGAACGAGCTTCCCGAGGCCGAACATCAGCAGGAACGTGACGACGTAGGCGAGGGCGATAAGTGCGATCTGAATCGTCAGCTTGTCGATGCTCTCCTGCATCGGGATCTCGTTCTCGCTCTCGATGTCCTCGGATTTGAGCGCTGCGTCCTTCTTGTCAAGAACCTTGATTTTGCCCTTCTTTTTGAGAATGTTAAGATGGATGACGCCGCCGATGCTGGCGCTGATGAAACCGAGCGCAGCTATAGTAAGTCCGAAGCTCTTTCCGCCGTCAAAACCGTATTCAGTCTCGAAAATACCGCCGTAGTTGAGCGCCTGGCCCGTGCCCTGACCGTAGCCGAAGGGAAGGAGAATTCCCGCCGCTTTAAAGAAGCTTGGAATTGCAAGAATTGCCAGCAGCGAGATGCCGAGACCGACTATCGCTTGAATTAAATAGGTAGATACCGTCTGCAGACCGGTGTTGAAGATCTCGGAGGTGCGTTTTTTGTTGAGCTTCTGGCCCGAGGGCTTGAAGGTCGACGCAATGAAACCCAGCGCCAGGCAGTGATATGTGATGATCTCAAGCGAGACGCTTCCGCTTCCGCCAAAGAAAGCTGTGTCGAACATCACTTCGCCGGTTATCAGCTTGTAAACCGACGCAACGATCAGCAGCAGGGCGCCGGCGAGCACCGAGACCGGAATCAGCGAGTTCCTGAGAAATTTTATAGACCTTCTCAGAACGTTCGCGACCAGCAGGCTGATAAGCAGCACCGCCAGTATGTTGAACGCGCTCCAAACATTAAAGTCCCAGAAATTTTCCATCGTTGTCTCCTCTGGTAATGTTTTTATAACGGTGGTAGAAGTTCACGTACTTGACCGCGTTGAACCACTTGCCGCCTTTGAACTGGTAAACATTGTCTTTGTAATAAATGTTGAGCTTGTTTCTGCCAAGCACAGAAGCGGCCTTCACGTCGTCGAAATCGAGCGACAGCGCCTTGTCCGTACCCTCGTTCACGGTGATCCTATTCCCGTAGAGCGCCAGCTTCGCGGCCTTGTCGAGAACCTCCTTCGACTCGTAAAGATGCACCTCGATGAGCTTCGCTTCGTCACGGTAGAGCGGCTCCTCGCAGTGCGCGAGAAGGTCGAGATTGTTTATATACTCGTTCTGGAAGTCGTACCAGTCGCCGAAATACTCGAAGGGAAGGTCGAATCCGACGCCTTCAAGCCGCTTGTCCGCGCCGTAGTTGACGGTGCGCCCGCACTTCAGGCACTTAAAAGTGTTCTTTTTACTTTCAAACTCCGAAAGCCCGCAGAAAGGGCAGACGTAGGCGATGCGCTCAATGTACTCCGCGCGCCTGTTCGATCTGAAAATCCCCTTGGGCGAGGCTTCTTTCTGAGCCTCGTTGACAAAAATGCCGTCGGTGATTGCCTTCAAAAACTCCTCGTCTGTCATCGCGGCGTATTCTTCAGGCTCGATCACTCGCGAAACGTATGCGTGCATTCTGCCTCTGCGCGTTCCGTCGCTCCACCTGGGTTGCACGCCGTAGCCGCCCTCGATTCTGTAGGTGGCGACAGGAAGGTTCAGCTTCCGCGCGAGCTTAATAATGGCAGGGTTGATCGACTCGGTCTTTCCGCTGTACGTTCTGTTGCCCTCGGAGGCGATGGCGATGGTGCCGCCTTCCTTGGCGACCTGCAGGCAGTTTTTGACCGCCCTGAAGTCGGTGAGCTGCTTTTTGATCGGTATCGGGGCGATCAGCCATTTGATCAGGCGGGAAGTGAACCCGTTCGAGAATATGTCCTCGGTCGCAACGTAGTAAACCGCGCCGGAAAATGAAATGCCGACAAAGAACTGATCCATCGGAGTCTGGTGGTTCAGCATGATGAAGTACTGCCTGCCTTTATTTTTGAATTTTTCGACTTTTAGGCCGTATTTTATTAAAATAATAGGTACAAGAACCGGGTAGACCAGATTCCTCACAAATTTATGGCGGGGTTGAACCCATTTGTTTTTCCTGTCAGCCATACTCGTACCGCCGTCCGTAAATCACACTCGAATTATATAACCGGAAGGTCCGTTTTTCAAGAAATTTCGGTTGTCCGCCGGTAACTTAAGATTTTTTAAGGCAGGGCGGCGCTTTACACCGGCTCGGGAGCTTCGGTCCAGAAGTCAAACGAACCGTTCTCGCACTTTTCCGCGGCGTAAAGGGTTATGTATACGGTCGCTTTCTGAAAAGGTCCGGTGACTCCGGAAAAACCGTCGGTGGGCTCCAACGTGAACGAATCGACCGTTTCCTTTTTTACGTCGAAGCTCACCGTCATCGAGCCGCTCTCAAGCGACGCCTCGTAGAAGACCGACTCGCCCTCGGCGCACCTTATCGTGATGACTTTTTTGCCTTTGAAGGACATAAAGCTGAGTTTTACGTGTCCGTTGGCGCGGTTTTCGACCATACCGATGCCGATGAAACTCTCCGAGTAAGCGCAAGAAGTCAGAGCAACAACCAGAATCACTGCCAGAACCGCAGCAAGAATTTTCTTCATTTTTAAATCTCCTTGGTATCTTTCAAATATGTTTTCCGGCGGGATTTGCGACATTCCGGCCGGTTTTGTCTCAAAAATGCTCGAACCAGCCGTTGATCTGCTTCGGGAACGCGTCAAGCGCCTTTCCCGAATTAGGGCCTGTTTCAGTGCCGGGAAGGTACGAAAACGTCTCCGGTGTGTACGAGTCGAACCCGAAAACGAGCTTTGAGAGGGCGGCGGGGGACACGGTAATGTCAGGCGCCACAGAGAGGGCATCGTCAAGCTTCGCGACAAACGTTGAATGTTCCTGCGTGCGCCCGGCTACCGAATAAATGCCGTCCGTTTCCGGCTCGCCGCCTTTTAGCTTAATTGTGAACGTCCAAAAGCCCGGTCTGTACGGCACGAGCGCCAGGGTTTTTTCAACGTCCAACACCTTCGCCATTATATCCGGCCGCAGCGAGTATCGGGTCTCCATGTAGCTTTTCAAAACCGAATCCACTTCGGGAACCGGACCGGCGTCGCAAAGAACGACTCTTTTCTGCTCGCCCTCGAACATCCTCATAAAGCCGAAAAGTTTCTTGAGGGCGTCAGGCGACAGGAAGCCGATCTGCTTCACGAACAGGCCGTCCGGGTCGCAGCGGTTGACGCCGTCGAAGTGTTTACGGTTGTCGATTTTAAGATGCCCCGTGATTTTCCCGTCCTCGACCAGAACGTACGTGCCGGCGCAATCAACCGTCTCCGCGTACTGTCTGAACATCAGGTTGCGCTTTTCTGAAAAGCGGTCGTAATACGCGACGAACGCGGGAACGAGCTCCTTTGTCAGCGGGACGAGCCCTCCGAAAAAAGGAACAAAACCCAGCGTTTCAACCGGGAACGAAGTAATGACTGTGTCGCTGACCCGCTCGTACCCGTATCTCCTGTAAAAATCGGACGAAAACGCGTGAAGCACCGCCATAGGGGCGCCTTTCTCGCGGCCGAACGCATCGCCGATATTCATCATGCGGCGGATCAGGCCCTGTCTTCTGTACTGCGGCTTGGTCTCGAGCCCGCAAACCGCGAGCGCCGTTATATACTTCCCGCCGAACCGCATTTCTTTGAGCGCGAACGTTCCCGAAGCCATCTCGTCGCCGCTTTCCGACATCGCGCGGATGTGCAGGCTTTTATCGGTGAATTCTTTCACGAAAGTTACTTCCATATTACCGTTCCGGAACCTTTCTTCAATGTGTCAAGTCCCCATCAAAGCTATTAATCAACGTGTTGAAACGGGGATTTTTTCTCGCCTTTAATTTTATAAAAACCGAGTTCTCCAGTCAATATTTTTTCACACCATCCGGACGCTCTGCCGGCGAAATAACTTGAAAACCGCACCGCTTTGCTGGTATAATGAAACCGGTTAAATTGAAGAGATTTCCGCCGCGGAAGCGCCAAAACGCACGCGCAGTTGATTGCGGAAGAAAGGACGGAATAAATGAAAAGAGTGCTTCTTTTAGGCGACTCGATAAGAATGGGCTACGACGAATACGTGAAGGAGTTTCTTACGGGCGAGTTTGAAGTGGTTTACGACGACGCCGACAACGGACGGTTCGCCGCTTATACGCTCTGGCAGGCCAACCAGTTCTTCAGGCACTGCGGCCGGTTCGACGTGGTTCACTGGAACAACGGTTACTGGGACATGAACGTTGAGGCGCCTATGGTTGAGGCGATCCACCCGGTTCCTGAGTACGTTCATTTTCTGGGAAGGATTCTCGCCGAAATCAGGCGGAACGGCGCTGTGCCGGTATTCGCGACTTCGACTCCGATTCTCTCCGAGGAGGCGGCGCAGGCTGTGATGAAGGAGGGAATTCCGAGAACCTTCTACAAAAACGAGTGGGTCGTCGAGTACAACAAGGCGGCGGTCGATTTTATGGAGCGCGAGGGCGTCGCGGTGAACGACCTCTATTCGCTGTGCCTCGAAAGCCCGACCTGTTACAAGTGCCCGGATCTTCTGCACCTCACGCAGGAAGGCTATAAAAGGTGTGCCGAGCAGACGGCGGCGGCGATCCGCAATGCTGCGGATTTTACCTGAATTTAGGCTAAAAATATGATTGTGTCTCTTGATTTCGGGAATATTTACTCAAAGTACGTTCTGGTGCAGCCGGTAGACGAATACGAGCTTTCAACGATTGAAAGCGAGGTTCGGCTAATCAAGGAGCTTTCCGGAAAGGACTTCATGCTTAAGGCGTTCCCGGTTAATGACTGGAACAACGACCTCTCGCCGTGGAATGCGCCGCCGGTTTTCGGAAAGAACGGTTTCGGAGACGGCGCCGCAAAAACTCTCGATCAAATTCTGCAACATTGCGGCGACAGGTCGAAAACGTATTTCATCGGGGGCTACTCACTGGCCGGACTTTTTTCGCTCTGGGCGGCTTTTCAGACTGACTTGTTTGAGGGAGTAGCGGCGGCTTCTCCGTCCGTGTGGTTTCCCGGATTTTCGGATTTTGTAAAGGCTGACAATATCAATTGCGGCAGCGTTTATCTCAGTCTGGGAGACAGGGAGGAGCAGACGCGAAATCCGGTTATGGCGACGGTGGGCGACCGCATTCGCGACATTCACGAAACACTTTCTGAGCGCGGTGTGGAATGCGTTCTCGAGATGAACGAAGGTAACCATTTCAAAGACGCTGACCTCAGGACCGCGAAGGCGTTTTCATGGCTGCTCGGAAAGTATCCGGAGCAATAATGTTCATTTTAGGAGAAAATCTATGAAACTTTTGGGAGTTGAAAAGGTAGACGGCAAGCTTCCGTACTTGTATTCTGAATGGAATTTGACTTACAGAGTCGGCTGGGACAGCATTTTAAAGGCGGTATCTCTTATTTACGAGTATACGGACGACCCGGAGCTGCAGGTCGGCGACGCGGACGGCGACAGAGACATCACTGTAAATGATGCAAAAGAAGTGCTTTCGATCGAGGAATACGGCAGAATCACTATTACGGGCACTTCCCAGATCATCCAGGTGCCTGTTATGATTACGTTTTACAACCAGAGCGACTTTGTCAGGGTTTCGGTGCGCTGCGTCACCGAAGAGTTCGAAGCGGCCGACTATAAGAAGTTCAACCTGTCCATGTGCCAGTTTTTGGATTCGGCCGAGATTGCGATGTTCGGCTGAAACCGTAAATTATTGTACGTGAATTGATTGAATTGCGGAGTGAACCGGGATGAGAATGTGGGCGCGGCTCAGGAAACCTTTTAAAAGTGACGACGGCACTTTGGTTTATAAAATAATGCTTTTCGAGACCGGAGAGGGCTTCTATTTGTTTGCGTATGACTCGCCGGAAGCCGTTTTAAGCTCTGCCGACTATTTGTACGATTCATCCGAAGAGCTTTTTGAAGACTGGAACGGTCTCGTCGACGAAAACGGCTGGCAGGAACTTGACGACCCGCTGCCGGACTGCCAACACGACGCCTTTATACCGCTTTGCGTGAAGGGCAGGAACGCCGGAAAACCGGAGTGGGGCGTTTACGAAACGCTTAAGGACGGCGAGTGGGTCGATTTCAAACCGTATAACGAAAACGAAGGAAACCTGAATACCGCCGTTTACCGCGACTCGCATTTTACGCTGGGTCAGGACCCCGGAAGCGTGTTCCTGATTGCGGGAGGCAGGAAGTTCATGCTTTCATGCCACCCTTACGAGCCTTGCCTTTATATTAAAGAAGAGAACGGACGGCTGACTGTTGTGCACAACGCGTTCGACCCGTCTGCAGTCTTGGAAGTTTTTGCGGAAGGCGGCAAGGTCAGGTCTGCGACCGGTCTTGAATACGGACAGTTAGAGTTCTGCAAAATGGTCGAATACGTATCGGGGAAGGGTGATATCTACATAGACGACGCCGAGAAGGTGTTCGGAAGGGAACCCGTTAAACGCAGATTTAATAGGCAGAAGTAACAGTTCTTTTTATTAAAAACCATTCAAATTGCAATATCGGTATTGACAAATCCTTTTAAGTGAGATAATATAGTTAGCGACGGCTAACTGCCTTGCAGATCCGTCTGAAATTACGCGATTGAAGAGACAGCTCTTCTTTTTTTGAGAGGCGAGTTAGCTTATGCTAACCGAAGTAAATATGGACAGACACGAAGAGATTAAGGCGTCATACAAGTCGCTGGGAAAAGGTTACTCTAATATGTACGACGGCATTATAACCCGTTCGACGCTTCTTGGGAAAATTATGGACGGCGTTATCTGGGGACTTGACGCCGAAAAAGCCGCAAAGTGGGTCAACGACGCGCTTTCGCCGATTCCCGAAGGATTTTCCGGAAAGCTTCTTGAAGTTCCGGTCGGCACCGGCGTTTTGACGGTTCCGGTGTATAAGAATATGAAGGACGCCGACATTACCTGTCTTGATTATTCCGTCGACATGATGAAGAACGCGAAAAAACGCGCACAGGCGCTCGGAATGCAAAATGTAACTTTTGTGCAGGGTGATGTCGGCGCGCTTCCGTTCGAGAACGAAAGCTTTGATATTGTGTTGTCGCTCAACGGGTTTCACGCCTTCCCGGACAAAGAAGCGGCTTACAGCGAGACCTACCGCGTTCTAAGGAAGGGCGGCATTTTCTGCGGCTGCTTTTACATTTCCGGTGAATTCAAACGAACGGACCGGTTCGTGAAAAACATGTACGTGCCGAAAGGCTTTTTTACGCCGCCGTTTGAGACGAAAGCCAGCCTTGAAGAAAGACTCTCGGGAATGTATTCGCAGGCGGAGGTCTCTGCTGTCAGAGCGGAAGGAATATTCCGCTGCGTTAAATGAGGGAAGCTTATGTGGCTGAAAGTTGCTGAAGGAATACTGATTCCGTTTATAGGGACGGCGCTCGGCTCGGCGTGTGTCTTGTTCATGAAGAAAGAGCTGGGCAGGACTGTGCAGCGCGCTCTGACGGGATTTGCGGGCGGAGTAATGGTTGCTGCGTCGATCTGGAGCCTTCTGATTCCCGCAATGAATCAATCCGCCGGAAAAGGGCGGTGGGCGTTTTTGCCTGCTTTTATAGGATTCTGGCTTGGCATTCTTTTTCTGCTCATGCTCGACAGAATTATCCCGCACCTTCACATGTACGCGCAGCAGACAGAGGGTTTAAAAAGTAAGGCGAAAAAGACTACAATGATGGTGCTGGCGGTAACGCTTCACAACGTTCCCGAAGGAATGGCGGTTGGTGTCGTTTTCGCGGGATTGTTGTCCGGTTCAGCCGAGATTACCGCGGGCGGCGCGCTGGCGCTGTCGATTGGTATTGCTATCCAGAACTTCCCGGAAGGTGCGATTATCTCGATGCCGCTTCACGCGGAAGGAAAATCGAAGGGCAGGGCTTTCCTTGACGGCGTGCTGTCAGGTGCTGTGGAACCTGTCGGAGCACTTTTGACTGTTCTTTTTGCGGGTCTTTTCGTACCGGCGATGCCTTATCTTCTGTCTTTCGCCGCCGGAGCGATGGTCTACGTCGTCGTTGAGGAGCTTATTCCCGAAATGTCCGCGGGCGAGCATTCGAACGTAGGCGTGGTGATGTTCGCGCTCGGATTCACCGCGATGATGGCGCTTGACGTAGCGCTCGGATAAAAACTAACTATAGTGGGGCGTAAGGCCCCATGTTTTTACGAATGCAGTTAGCTGCCGCTAACTCAAGGAGGAAATATGAACAAAATAACGGTAAATATCAACGGAATGATGTGCGGCATGTGCGAAGCGCATATTTGCGACACGATAAGAAGGGCGTTCCCGGACGCGAAAAAGGTGAAGGCTTCGAGAAGCAGCGGCGAAGCCACGTTCCTGATTGAAAACGGTATCGATGAAGAGGCGTTGAAAAAGGCGATAAACGATACCGGTTACGCTTTTGTCTCCGTTTCATCTGAGGAATACAAAAAGCGCGGACTGTTCGGGAGATAAGGAGAGGAATTATATGAAAAAACAGATCTTCACATTGGAAAAAGACGGATTTATCGGCGCGTATTACGGCGGACCGGCCGGCAACAGGAAAGCCGTGATTATAATGCTTGGCGATTCGTCTGTCGACCACATGGCAAAATGCGGCGCGAAGTGGATCATCAAACGCGGCTGCCACGCCTTGACGATGTCCGCCGGAAAGAAAGACTACGGTCACCATAACTACCCCCTCGAGCGGTTCGGGAAGGCCGTCGCGTTCCTGAAAAGCAGGGGAATCGAGAAGATCGGAATCGCCGGCGCGTCAACCACGGGAATGCTGGCGCTCATCGCGGCTTCGTACTACCCCGAAATCACGCTGACCATTGCCATGTCGCCTTCGGATTTTGTGATGGAGGGCTTCTACCGCGACGATAAGGACGGCATGGAGGAACGCCCCGGCGACAACGAGTCAACTGTTTCCTGGCAGGGCAAGCCGCTTCCGTATCTTCCTTTTGCGTACCGCCATCCGGAATACTGGCTGAAGATTATGGAGGATTCAAAAGCGAGCGGGAACAGGATCGCTTCCCGGCCGATGTTTGACGAGTCGGAGCGCCGCCACCCGCTACAGGAAGAGGAGAAAATCAAGGTCGAGCGCATTCGCGGCAAAATCGTTTTCGTGGGCGCGGAGGACGACGTTCTGTGGGACACCTGCAGGTACATCCGCCGCATGCAGGAGCGTCTTGAAAGCCTGCCGCACGAATGCAGTTATGTCTCGCTTCTTTACGACCACGGAACTCATTTTGTCTTTCCCGAATCCATGCTGAAAAGCATGCTGCCTGTCGGCTCGAAGCTCCTGGTGAGTCTGATGTTCAAGGCGGGGAAGGAATTCCCGGAGGAGTGCAGGGCAACGAGAATCGATATCGACCGGAAGCTTTCAGAGATTCTCCGGAACTGGTGATTATTGTCTTTACAAATCCGCTTTAAAGGAATACCATTATCGCGTACAACCGGAATTAGCGGAGGAAACTTATGATTTTGGCGGCGATAATTGAAATTGCGGTAGCGGCGGTCTGCATTGTCATCGGAGTTCTTCTTTGGGCTAAGCGCATGATTTCACTTTTGCACGACTACCACTATAAGCATGTAAAGGAAGAAGATATTCCGGCCTATACGCGGCTTATGGGAATCGGAATCATACTCATCGGCGCAGGAATCTTCGTCACGGGACTGCTGAACCTGTTTTATTCGTCTTTCTGGTGGATTCCGCTGCCTGCGGGATTTGTCACAGGTGTTGTTGTAATACTTGTTGCGCAGAAAAAGTACAACGGATCCGTAATGGGCTAAAAATCGGGGTTTATCGGAAATGAAAAGAACTGTTAAAAGCAAAAGAGCACGAATAATATTGATACTTTCGGCGTCGGTAATCGCCGCGCTTTTGATTGCCGTCATCGCCGCTTTTGTCGCGCTGGACGTCCGAACGTCAGCCGTTCATGACGATTATTCGTCCGTTTTCAAGGACGCGAAGTACGCCACGCCGGTTTCGGTTGAGGGAGTTAATGTGATTGCGCAGGACGTGTCCTGCGGGTACGCGGTCATCGAAATGTTTTCTGCCTGGCGCGGCGGCGGAATTACCGAGGAAAGCCTTTACGACGAATACGGAAGGGTCGTCACGTCTACCGGAAAAAGCTTCGAGAAAGAGATGAACAAGCGCTTCCCGGAGTACAAGACGGAAATGCGCAAGTATCTCAAAAACGCCGAACTGATAGATCTCGTTTACGACCAACTCTCGAAGGGCGTTCCGGTTCCTTTTGAGTGGGCGGCGCTCTACGGAGACGAGTGGACGCTTCACTATTCGCTGATCACCGGCATGGATATCCCGAACGACAGAATAACCGTTGCCAACCCTTACGGCTACGTAGAGGAATTGACCGTCGACGACTTTCTTAAAAGAACCAGCTTTGAAGCCTACGAAAATATGCCCCTTTTTTTGAAGCTCGGGTTTGCGTTCGGTGTTT
>JAEEGG010006736.1_pt1 | contig 26824 bp, 21 predicted proteins | sample 9134161 | NCBI WGS metagenome assembly JAEEGG01 (sample SAMN16246543, study PRJNA631951) | gut metagenome | biome: gut microbiome; feature: rumen; material: CR-attached | host: Bos | place: Iran: Karaj | collected 2018-10 | reverse complement strand
CACTTACGGCGAATCCGTAGGCTGCGTTGCAATCACCGGTAACGCTTCCGTTATCACAATTCTTGCAACCGCAATTATGGCTATCGTTATCTCGTTCTTCGGACCGTTCGTAACCTTCCTTGCAACCATTCCCTCATGCGTAATGGGCGGCGTGTGCATCACGCTTTACGGCTTCATCGCCGTTTCAGGTCTTAAGATGATTCAGCCCGTTGACCTTGGCAACAACAGAAACCTCTTCGTAGTTTCGGTTATCCTTATTGCCGGTATCGGCGGCATGACTCTTAAAATCGGTCAGGTTACCCTTACCGAAATCGCATGCGCACTTATCCTCGGCATCATCGTTAACCTTGTTCTCGGCAGAAACGACAAGAAAGAGGCTAAGGCTGAAAAGGCTGAATGATAAGCAAACACATTCAACGTATAGTTGATTGTTTTACAAACGGAGCGGTGTAATAATACCGCTCTGTTTTTTTGCTTTTTTGTCTTGTATTATTTTTATTTGTAATATATAATTTAATGTATATTATTCAAACAAAGAAATAGGGGTTTGAAAATGAAAAAGGAAAAAAATCAGGCTGTCGTTAAGCCGGACAATGCGCTGTCGGGTAATGCCGGCAAGTACGTAACCAGATTTGAGTACGTCTGCCTTATGCTCGCGCGTATCGGCGGTATGTTCGGCACCACTCTTACGGGTACTCTTGCAACGGCGTTCCTGCACGAGCTTTATTACGGTTCTGCGGGTGTTGACGCGGGACAGATTGCAAGGATTGAAGCAGTTCAGACCACGCTGACAACGATACTCGGTATCACTATCGGTCTTGCGGCGGGCATTATTGTCCAGAAGTGGAAAACCCGCTGGGGCAGATACCGTCAGTGGTATATCATCTGCCTTATTCCGATATTCATCACAACCGTTCTTTTCTTCTATGTTCCGAAGGGCTGGACCGTTCAGCAGATGATTACGTTCAGATATATTCTTATGTGCACACAGACCGTGCTGAATATCTTCAACAACTTCGGTCAGAACGTTTCTCAGGTTATTTCTCCCAATCCCAAGGAAAAGAAAACCGTTGCCACGGTATGGCAGCTGTCATACTATATCGGCTACGGCGCGGCATATCTTGCTACGTTCGTTTACGGTCTGTTCAGCGACGACAAGAACGCAATGTATATGACTCTTGCGCTTGTCGCAGCATGCGTAACCATGTTCGGCAATCTTATGTGCGGTCTGTTCTGCCATGAGAGAATTGAGCTTCCTAAGAAGGAAAAGATCAAGGTTTCCAAGGCTCTGTTCTCACTTTTCAAGTACAGAAATTACCGCGCTTATCAGTATATGCAGTGGGTTAACGTGCTTGCCGCGCTCGGTAAGTTCTCAACGCTGCTTGCCGCGATTACCGTAGGCTCGTCGAAGAATCTTCTGCTTACTCTTCCCACGGCTGTTGGAACGGTTGTCGGCAATCTGATAACCGCTAAGCTTTCCAAAAAGCACGAACCGACCAAGCTTCTTAAATTCTGCGGACCGTATGCTATGGTTTCCGCACTTGTACTGTTCTTCATCTGCTTTGCAGAGGCGAAGATGGGCATTATGTTCTTCAAGGGCTGGAACAGTATTTTCTTCTATGTATTCTATTTCGTATTCGGAGTAGGCATAGGTATTCAGGAGCTTTCGAACTCTCACTTCAGCGTTGAGTATTTCGATTATCTCGAATGGCAGACGGGCGAGAGAATGGAGGCCATTCAGGGCATCGTTCCCGGCTGGATTACAACGGGACTTAACTACCTGAAAAACCTCTTCATCCCGTTCATGATTGCATGGGTCGGCTATCAGTCCTCGACCGAAGGCGACCTTGTAAAGACCATGCAGGCTCAGCCGAATTATCTTAACACCTGCCTGTGGCTGTTAGGCTTCCTTCTGTTCGGTTATGCGCTCAGCAACCTTCTCAAGGCCATTATTCTCAAGACTCTCTATAACGTAGAGGGCGAAACCAAGGCTCAGATGTATAAGGAGCTTGAGGAAATGCGCGCCGCAAGACATCAGGAAAACGAAGACCTCAGCGCAAAGGCTGTCAGCGAATAAACAATGAATTTCATTAACGTAAAAGACAATATAAACGTAGTTGCCGACGGTGTCAGTGATGACACCGCCGCATTACAGTTTTGCATCGACTGCGCTAAGGACGGCGGAACGGTATATTTTCCCGACGGAACGTATCTCGTTTCCGCCGCGCTGATATTTTATTCGAATCAGACGCTGAAGTTTGACGATAATGCACGCATAAGAAGAAGCGATAAGAGCACTCCGCTGACCAGATATCTGCTCGCGTCCTATTCCGAGAAGGAATGGTCGGGCTACAGCGGAACTCACAATGTTGTGATTTCGGGCGGTATATTTGACGGCAACGAGAATCTTACCGAGCCTTCAACTCTTATCAATACCGTGCACTGCAGGGACGTTGTTATTGAAAACTGCCGTTTCGTCAACTGTTCCAAGTGGCATTGTATCGAGCTCAATTCAACCGAAAACGCAACCGTAAGGAACTGTGAGTTCAACGGACCTGCCTATGTTTTTCGTGATGTTGAGCTGAAAAACGAAATGATACAGATTGACCGTGCGCTTGAGGGCTCTTACGGACCCGTTTATAACTGCGACGGTACTGAAATTGATTTCAGCCGTGACGGTGAGGTTTGTCACAATATACTTGTTGACTCAAATAAATTCAGGTGTGACGGCTTTCCCGCGTTCGGTTATCACGACGACTGTAACCACAGCGATATCACAATCAGCAACAACGTCTTTGAGGGTTCGGCTTCGAGCCGCGGCATGAGCAGAGGTTATATTATTTTTCTCTCCGAGGCTCACTCAATCATGATTGTCGGCAATCGCTTCACCGCGCCCGAAAGTTCGGACGCACCGAATATCGGCATTATCTGTGAGAACCCCGACACTGACACGCTTTACTGTGAAAACAACACGTTTTCGGGCTACTATTCCGCTAAGATAGTCCGTCCCGACAACGACCGCCAATAAGGAGTAAAAATATGATATACGATTCCGTGATTATCGGACATATCTCAAAAGACTTTAATATCGACCATGAGGACAAGCTTGTAGAGGTCTGCGGCGGCGCTGTTATCTATTCCAGCGCGTCGGCTTACGCTCTCGGCCATAAGGTTGCCGCGGTTACGAAAATCAGTAAGGACGACAACGAGCGGCTTTCGGCATTTACAATTCCGAATGAGGATATTTTCGTTCGTTACGGCGAGAGGTCAACGAGCATCAGAAACAAGTATTTCACCGCCGATAAGGAAAAAAGAGAATGTCTGTGCCTGTCTCACGGCGACGCCTTTGAGTTGAGCGACATAGACGGCATTGAAGGCAAAATCTATCATATCGCGGGTCTGATTTACGGCGACTATGCGGACGGTATTATCGAAGCCTGCGCCCAAAAAGGCGCGGTTGCGGTTGATGTTCAGGGTTATCTCCGCCACGCCGACAAGTCGGGCGGTAAGATGTATTTTGAGGATTGGGCGGCTAAAAAGGAGATGCTGCCCTATATCGCGTACTTAAAGACCGACGCTGCCGAGGCTGAAATCCTGACGGGTACGTCCGACCGAAGCGAAGCCGCGAGAATTCTGCATTCATGGGGCGCGAAGGAAATACTTATCACCCACAATACCGAGGTTCTTGCCTTCGACGGAGAAAAGATATATACCTGTCCCATAAAGGCGAGGAACTTAAGCGGCAGAACGGGCAGGGGAGATACCACCTTCGCCGCATATATCAACGAAAGACTTAACTGCGATATTGAATCCGCGCTGCTTACCGCAACGGCAACCGTTTCGCTTAAAATGGAAACGCCCGGTGCGTTCAGGGGTACGCGTGAGGACGTTGAAAACTATATAAGGGAATTCTATTGATAACACCCGACATCCGAAAACACGAAACAGCTTGAAAAGGGAGGAAAAATATGAAACCGTTGAAATTCTATCTTGTTACCGATACCCATTATTTCAAGAATTCGTTAGGCGCTTACGGCGCGGAATACGAGGACTTTATGGACAGCGAGCAGAAATGCTTTGCCGAAACTCAGTTTATTAACGAAGCCGTATTTAACTGGCTGACCGACGCAAAGGATGCCGATATCGTCCTCATAGCCGGCGACCTGACCTTCTGGGGTGAGAGGGAAAACCACGAGGCCTTCACCAAGCTTCTTCACGAATTCAAGGAGAAGAGCGGTAAAAAAATCTATGTTGTAACCGCGGGACACGATTTTCACAACAACTCCTTCGGCTTCAACGAAAACGGCCGTTTTCCGATAGAGAGCGTTGAGTTTTCCGAGCTTTATGATTATTACAAGGACTTCGGCTATTCCGACGCCATCGCGTTCAATGAGGAGCATCTGTCCTACGTCGCGCAGCTGTCGGACGGCGTACGCCTGCTTGTAATTTCAAACGATATTGCTACTGCAAAGCATATAACCTATGACGACGAATTCTTGGGCTGGATTGCAGAACAGGCGCAGAAGGCTCAGGCTGACGGTCAGATGATGATTGCCATGGAGCACTATCCCGTGCTTCCCGGTCAGCCGGTACTCGCGCTTATTAAAGACGCATGGCAGGACGAGAGCAAAAAGCTCGTCGAGACACTTGCCGACAACGGCGTACATCTCATCTTTACGGGACACATGCACAACCAGAGCATAAACGTAACCAAAACCGAAAAGGGCAATCTTTTTTACGACGTCTGCACGGGTTCGGTTATCGGCTGGCCTTCCTTCATAAGGCTCGTAACCGTTGAGGACGAAAACACGGTTGACATAAAGAGCATTCAGACTCCCGAGTTCGAATGGGACAAAAAGGGCCTTACTTCCGAGGAATATCTCATAGCTCAGTTTGAAAAGATGATAAGAACGCTCATTACCGCTATGAGGGACAACCCCGAGCGCTTTATGCGTAAGGTGAATATCGCACCGTCCGAGTCAAAGAAAAAGCTTTTCCGTTTCCTCGGTAAAAAGCTCAACAAGATGACCTTAGGTCAGTTCGGACGCCTGCTGTTTGTCAGAGCGGACAAGAGCATTAAAAACGACTCGTTCGTCGAATTTGCCGTAAACCTCGTCAGAAGCATTTTCGAGGGCAATCAGCCTTACGTTGAGGGTACACCCGAGGGCGACCTGCTCTTAAAGGTCTTTAAGCGGCTTCGTCCTTTCTTTAAGAAAATGAAGGACTCGCAGGGCAATCACATTGATTTCTACGAGACTATGAAGCACACCGCTGGTAATTACGGAATAGACGATTATAACGCAACGCTGAAGCTTTCACAGTGAGCTTTCATTGACACAAGGCTTTGATTTAATGTATAATATATTTCAGCTTTTTATGAAACGGAGAGATTCATTTGGGCATATTTGAAAAGGCGGTTGCCTTCGCGTTCAAGGCGCACGAGGGGCAGCGGCGAAAGGACGGCAGTATATACGTCCTTCATCCTCTTGAGGTTGCCGTAATTGTCGGCTCAATGACCAACGACGAGGAAATACTTGCCGCGGCGGTGCTTCACGATACTGTTGAGGACACGTCGGTAACCGCGCAGGATATACTTGACAATTTCGGCGAAAGGGTAGCCGAGCTTGTAGCTCACGAAACCGAGAACAAGCGGCCCGAGCTTGCGCCGAGCGCGACGTGGAAGGTACGTAAGGTCGAAAGCCTTGAGATGTTAAAGGACAGCCCCGCTGATTCCAAGCTCTTATGGCTGGGCGATAAACTTTCCAATATGCGCTCTCTTGCAAGGGATTACGACAGAATCGGCGCCGAGGTTTTTCAGCGCTTTAACGAAACCGATGTTTCCGAGCAGCGCTGGTATCACAAAACGGTGCTCGAATACATTAAGCAATTCAGCGAATATCCCGCATATAAAGAATACGAAGAACTTGTAAATCACGTTTTCGGAGAATGAAAAGGAGTTTTAGCTATGACTGTTAAATTAAAGGGAAGAATAGACTCGTCAAACGCGGCTCGCGTTGAGGAGGAAATAAACGAACAGATAGGTACTTATACGGGCGAGTTATTGCTCGACGCATCCGAGTTTGAATACATTTCGAGCGCGGGACTTCGCGTTGTACTCAGACTTAAAAAGACGAACGCGGACACTAAGATAATCAATTGCTCGCCGGAGGTCTATGAGATTTTCGATATGACGGGCTTTACCGAAATGATGGACATTTCAAAGGCGTACCGTAAAATCTCGATAGAAGGCTGCGAGGTAATAGGCGAGGGCGCAAACGGCATCGTTTACCGTACCGACCCCGACACTATCGTTAAGGTCTATAAGCAGCCCGATTCTCTCGATGATATACATAACGAGAGAGAGCTTGCAAGAAAAGCCTTTGTTATGGGTATTCCGACCGCAATTCCCTACGACGTCGTTCAGGTCGGCGACCTTTACGGCTCCGTATTTGAGCTTCTCAATGCAAAATCCTTTGCAAAGCTTATAAAGGCGGGCGAGGACGTTGACGAGCTTGCAAGGCAGAGCGTGGAAATCCTTAAGATTATGCACAAAACCGTGCTCAAGGACGGCGAGCTTCCGTCTAAAAAGCAGGAGGCGCTTCGCTGGGCGCAGTTTGATGTCGATTATCTTCCCGAAGAAATCGGAACGAAGCTCGTTAAGATGTTTGAAGATATCCCCGAAATGAACAATATGCTTCACGGCGATTTCCATATCAAGAACATTATGCGTCAGGGCGACGAAAACCTGCTTATCGATATGGACACGCTTTCCGTAGGCCATCCGATATTTGAGTTTGCCGCCATTTTTGCCGCGTACAAGGGCTTCTCATGTGTCGATAAGGAAAACGGAGCGAATTTCCTCGGAATCACTACCGAGCAGTGCTTGCAGTTCCTCAACTCAACCTTCAGCTATTATTTTGAAGGGGAGAGTCAGGAAACGGTTGACGAAATCATACGCAAATCTGAGATAATCTGCTATGCGAGAATTCTCCGCTGGTACATTAAGAAAAAGCCTGCAGACGAAGAGCTTACAAAGCAGGTAATCGATTTCTGTAAGCAGTATCTTATCGAGAACGTTCCGAAAACAGATAAGCTTTATTTCTGAGATAAAATGAGCGTCAGTATTAAAACGGTAAAAACCGACGGCTATTCGATGGATTATTTCACCTTCGGAAACGGCGTTAAAACCTTTGTAATTCTGCCGGGCCTCAGTGTGCAGAGCGTTATGGGCTCGGCGGACTTGATTGCCCAAGCCTATGACGTAATCGCATCCGAGTTTACCGTATATGTTTTTGACCGCCGTAACGAATTGCCTGACTGCTACAGCGTAAGCGATATGGCGCGCGACACCGCAAAGGCATTCGAAGCGCTCGGACTTGAAGATGTATATCTTTTCGGCGCTTCTCAGGGCGGGATGATAGGGCTTACAATGGCGCTTGAATACCCGTCGCTTGTCGCAAAGCTTATGCTCGGCTCTTCGTGCGCGCATGTTACGCCCGGACAGGCAGAAACAATAGAAAAGTGGATAACTTTTGCCGAACAAAAGGACGGGGTTAAGCTTAACCTTGAATCGTCAAAGGACATCTATCCCGCTGAAATTTTTGAGCAGTATAAAAATGCTCTTGAAGAGCTCGGAAAAGGCATAACCGATAACGATATGGAGCGCTTTGTAATACTTGCAAAGTGCATAAAAGACTTTGACGTAACACACCGCCTCGGCGAAATCAGATGTCCCGTATTCGCGATCGGCTCATCCGACGACAGGGTGCTCAGCGGCGCAACCGAGGAGCTTATACGTCTGTTTTTGGACAAACCCGACTTCCGTTATCATTTGTATTCCTCATACGGCCACGCCGCCTACGACACGGCGCCCGACTATAAGCAAAGACTGCTTGCTTTTTGCAATGAGTAATAGAATATAAAAAACGGCAGGACGTTTAACATCCTGCCGTTTTTTTGTTATGTAATATATCAGAAATCGTACAGCTTATCGGTGACCTTTTCCCAGAACTTAAGGGAGTTGTCCACAAGTCCCTTCCACACCTTGACTATAAACAGTTCGGTACGTGAAACGGCTCCAACCTCCACGAGCTGAGAGTCTTCATTCTCGGCAAGCATGCACGCCATAAGCACCAAGCTTTCGTATCCGCCGTCCTCGTGAAGCGTGATTACTCTCGGACCCCAATTGATTTTTCTTAAGAGTATGTGCGGTTTGATGCTCGGTGTGTTGACTATGTCAACGCCGTTAATCTCAACCTCAAAGCTGTTGTAGTGGTCGTGACCGCAGAAAATAGCGCGGACATCACCGTTTTTGCTCATCGCGTCGAGCTGTCCGTAATTATGATAACCCGGGCAGGGATGCTCAAAGGTGTAGCCCTTCTTAATGTTTGAAAGGTTCGGGAACGGCTTCATCTGGAACTGTTTGCCCTCGTATTTCATAACGCCGCTGCCGTCGGTCTTATCGGTTGCGGGGAAGAGCTTGTCATAGATTTCCTGCACGATAATATGCTGAAACACAACTGCGGGTAAGTATTGTCCGCCGTTTTCGTTTTTAAGTTCTTCCGCCTTTTCCTTATACCATTCAATCTGGTCGGCGTGAACTGAATCGTAACCCTTATTCTCGCCGTCTTCAATCGTTCTGTCGCCCGAATCGAAGCAGTATATATTATACGCTACGCGGCTGCCGTCGTTTGAATAAACGGGCAGGCTGCACGTTCCGCAGCCGAAAAGCTCGGGCTTCTCGTCCGTGCCTATAAAGTATTCGCCGCCGTATTCCTTATAGAAGGCGAACATCTCGTCAATAGTGTAGTCGTGCATATAATCGTGATTGCCGAAGGTGATGACAAAGGGTAATTTCGCATCGACCAATATCTCACAGATTTCCTTGATAGCCGCAGGCTGATCCTCGGGCGCCGCTTCGGACAGGTCGCCGCCGAGCACCACGAAATCGGGCTTGGCCGCCGCTATTGCTTCAAGCACAAGCTGCTTATGTACGGCAGGCAGGGGATAGGCACAGTGCCAGTCCGTCAGGTGCAGTATTGTGAACTCACCGTTTTTATCGAATTTCAATTCAGTGTTCGCCTCCCCGGCAAAAGCAATAGGTTGAAATGTAAAAATAAGAATAAGTGTCAGGAGTATGCAAAACGCTTTTTTCAGTTTGTTCATTTCTTCACCCCATGTTGAATTTATAAGGTAATTATAACAATATTATTTTTATAATACAATAGCTTAATTTACGGGTTCAAATCCACCCTTAAAATCAAAAAAAGAACACAGCCAAGGCTAAAGCCTTAACTGTGTTCTTGGTGGGAGCGGGTGGACTCGGCTCACTGCGTTCGCCGTGTTTGCTTCGCAAACAGATTCGATTATATGTCCCTTTTGCTCGTTACCTCGCAAAAGATGGACTATTGGGTTCGAATCCACCCTTAACGTCAAAAAAAGAACACAGCCAAGGCAAAAGCCTTAACTGTGTTCTTGGTGGGAGCGGGTGGACTCGGCTGCGCTTCGCTTCGCCGTGTTTGCTTCGCAAACAGATTCGATTATATGTCCCTTTTGCTGACGCAAAAGATGGACTATTGGGTTCGAATCCACCCTTACAATCAAAAAAAGAAAAGAGCAGAGACAAAAGTCTCAACTCTTTTCTTGGTGGGAGCGGGTGGATTCGAACCACCGAAGTCGTCGACAACAGATTTACAGTCTGCCCCCTTTGGCCACTCGGGAACACTCCCATATATATTAAGTTACCGTCCAAGCCGGATATATAACGCTCAATTCACCCTTCATTTTTAACCCGAAAAACATTGGTAGTGAAGCGTAGCCGTCGTGAGTGCGTTTACAAACGAGCAGGCGAAGCAAACGTGATGTTTTTCGGAAACGAGGAGCAGCGGAATGAGCGAGCTTTTCGCAGTCCTGCGGAAACGAGCGATATGTAGCTTGTGACGAGTTGGAGCTGGTGGACGGACTTGAACCCCCGACCTGCTGATTACAAAGCGGCCATAGGATATTAAACGTAGTCAAAAACAGCATTGTTTAGCTAAATTGAGTACAATCCTGTCCCGGCATTTTTTCGATTTTAACGATAATTTATCAATAATAGATGGTCATTAAATGGTCGTTGAAAATGCTTGAAAACCAAGCGCTCAGCCGATTGAACTATTCACTTTGCGCATCATAAAACAGGTAGATGGTTTTTCGATGGTCGTTTGTAACTGGCTTTAACTCATATTAGAGTGAATCATCAAACACAAAGTCCCATTATGCGTACAGACAATTATTGCAAAACTGCTCAAAAAATGTTATAATAAAAGAAAAAGGAGATGATTAATTGTACGGCATTGTTTCGCTGTTGAGTTTGTTAATCAGGAACTTTTTGTTGCCAAATCCATTTGAATCATTTGCAGGACAGGAAATATCTGCTTTTGGTACAAAGTTCATTATCGAGCCAATTACTGCAAATTGGATAACTGAAGCAATTCTTTTTTCTATAACGTTCTCAGTTGTCGGTTTGTATTATAAGCGTGAAATGAAAATGCCTACGCTTGGCAGCATTCTGTTTTTTGCTTTTTATTGCATACATACCGGGTTAGTATATTTGTTGTGCAAATTATCATTTTCTGTTATCCCTTGTTTATTAATCCTTGCTATTTACATATTCGTTCTTATCTTTATTAAAACACGAATTAACAAACTGAAATACGCTCGAAAATAAAAAAGAAAGGAATGTAAAAATGTTTAATTCTGATAAACCAATTGAAAGTTCGAAATTTGACATGTTAAACAGAACTAGCTTTGCAAAACAATTAGCAAATGCGATATTGTCATATAAAGATAAGGATAATCTAACATTGAGTGTATGTGGGAAATGGGGCTCAGGTAAAACTTCAATCATAAACATGGTTGTTGAGGAGATTGAAAATAAAACTGAAAACGATGAAGAAAAGCCCATTATCGTTCATTTTAATCCTTGGAATTATTCAGATGTATCGCAACTAATCTCTCAATTCTTTGATTCCATAATGCGCCAGATAAGTTTAAGCAATCCAAATGAAAAAATGCAGTATATTGGAAATGAGATTCAAAAGTATGCGGATATTCTAAATTATTTAACATATGTACCGGTCGTTGGAAAATTCTTGGAAATTATACCATCACTTGCAAAGGGAATAGGACAAGAACTATCAGAAAGTGGTGAGAAAAATAATAGTCTAAGCTATCAGAAAGATTTGATATCAAATGCATTAAAAGAACAGCAACAAAAGATAATAATTATTATTGATGATATTGACAGGTTGAATAATGAACAAATTCGCTTGATTTTTCAATTGGTCAATAGCGTTGCCGGATTTCCAAATGTAATATATATTCTGTCATTTGATAAGGAAATTGTATCAAGAGCATTAGAAGCGGAACAGAATTGTAACGGTTTGGAATATCTTGAAAAGATTGTTCAAGTTCCATTTGAGATTCCAACTGCCGATAAAAATAGTATTAACAAACTGTTTTTTAATGAATTGGACAAAATATCCTGTGAATATCCTGACAACAATTTTGATATTGATTATTGGAGAGATGTTTTTAACAAAGGCATATCTCCGTTTATTAAAACAATTCGAGATGTTAACCGTGTAATAAATACTTTCAAATTCAAATATGCATTGCTTTATGATGAAGTGAATTTTAGTGATTTGTTGGCAATTACGACATTTCAGGTTTGTGTACCAGAAATATATGAATGGATACAAAACAATATATCAAGACTAGTTGGAAGTGGTTATGAAATAGGCATTTCTAGCAACGAACAAAGCAAGAACAAGCAAGTGTTTTTGGAGGAAATGCAAAATGTATATTATAATCCAAATATAATGTTGGCTGCCCTTCAAACTATATTCCCCAAACTCTGTCGAAACACAGGCGGGTTTTATAGAGCGGTATTAACCGACAACGATTTAAAACGTTTGCAGAGAATTGCCGATTCGGAAAAGTGTGATATTTATTTTCAATTATCATTAGACAAGATAAAAGTGTCGCATTCATTAATAATAGACTCTATAAAAAACTACAGTTCAGAAGAACTTGATGCTTTGTTTAATGATTTGCTTAATTCGAATAGTTTAAATGATTATTTAAAAGAATTACTTGCACATATAGATGATATATCATCTGAAAGAATTGAATTGTTTTTCTTAAAAATGCTTGAACTAACTACTTCCGGTTCAGAAGGCACTAGTAAATATAGCGTGCGTCATAGTTTTTATTGTTACCAGTGTTGTCATGCAATGCTTGTAAGAATCGGCAAAAACGCTTCTAATGATTTAATATGTAAAGTGTTATCATCATCAAACTTGGAAGTTTTTACGGCACTTCTTTACATAATTAATGAGATAGAGCAATCTTACGGAAGATTAGGTAGCGGCTCAATTAATTATTATTGTTTTATTGAAGAAGAGCAACTACCTAATATTGAAGATATAGCAATTAAAAGGATACGAGAAGAGATAGAATGCATTTCAATTTTTGATGCAAATAATCATGAAATATATAGATTCTGGCGATATAAAGACAGTGAAGAATTAGATGATTATATAATAAGAAGTATACAAGAACTTAAGAACGTTCCTTCATTTTTATCCTCATTTGCAATCACTTGGAGTGGGTATAAAAAATCTGGATGGACATATAATAAGGAATACCTTTCTAAGTATATCGAAGTTGACGAATTGTATAAAAAAGTAATAGAAATAAAAGAATCGGATCTATTTGATACATTAACAACAGAAGGAAAAGAACAAATTGGTGCTTTTTATTTATGGTATAATTCGTCAAGAACCGAAGAAGACGAAATATCAAGAGAGGATATTTCTAATCTGTTGGCAGAATGGGATAAGAAAGGGGAAAAGCGGTAGTATCATTTTGAATGATTCGTTTAATGTTTAATTAATATCAACCGGGCAGCGCATTGCGTTGCCCGGTTGTTCTTTCACTCAACATATTCGTGCTTTGTCGGAGTGTAATTATCTGATTTGTATTTTGCCTTCTTTTCATCGCTGACGGTTGCGCTGCTTTCGTAGTCAATCGGCTCGGTGCAAATCGCATCCTGCAAAATCTGCTCAAGGTGTTCATATTCTGAGTTCTCACCGAGACTTGCCAGCACAAACGAATCCCGTACATACCCGGCACTCTCAGCCATAAGGTTCTGGTCGAAATAATATCCGTAATGCTCGATGAAGAAGGTCATCATCATAACAGTCGTTCTTGTGTTACCTTCTCTGAACGGATGCACCTGCCAGAGCTTCGGGAAAATCCGTGCAATCAGCTTCGCAAATTCTTCTTTTGAAATATCAGCCCAGTTAACCTTTCCGATTTCCTTGAATGCGTTATCAAGGTCTTCACCGATTTTAATTACATCGGAATACCACACGCTTTGTCCGGCGAGAAGCTTCTCACTCTTGCGTATGTTGATTTTTCTGTATTCTCCTGCCCATTCATAGACGTCACCGAACAAGAACTTGTGTATATAACAAAAGCCGCCGGATGAAAAATCGTCAAATCCGTTTTCATACAGCAGCATCATATTGGCGCGGGATAACTCCGCCTCGGCCAGATCAAGCTCTTTTTCATCGGTGATACCAAGCAGATTTTTTAGTACTGAACTGTTTTCAATCAAGTACAAATCCTTCATTATGATACCTTTCTGTGTTTAGCTAAAAGTGCTTCTTTCATCTGTGCTCCCGTGATTTCGCCTTTTGCCCATTTGAGTGCCAGTTCCTTTGCGTAATCAGTTACGGGAACGCCTTCAATATTATTTAGCGTATCGGCAACTTTGATAGCCGTAGTTCTTTTTGCTTCAACGGGAGACATATACTCACTTCCTTACAGTAATTATTTTACCATATTTAACAGGTTAATACAATAGCAGTATCATAAGAAATAATGACAAACATCCAAAACGATAAAGAAAATATACAAACAAACTATTGTTTTTTGTAGAGAGACTGGTTACAGTTGCATTTAATTATATTTTTATATCAATATAAAATTCTCCTACTTCATGTAAACAACCATACTCATCTTTTATTTCCTCATATCCTCCGTCTATGTTTATCAAGTTGTACATATATAGGGTGTTGATATAATCTAAAAGTGTATTAAAATCTGTAAAGGCAGGAATAGTATTAATTGTATTATAGAGACAATCTGCAATATTATAAGGTGTGTCCGTTGGGTTCCCCCAATACACTTCTACGGAAATCAAGGATTTCAGTTGATTGACATAAGCTGATTTTTTTATTGTGCTTAGATAAGAAAAATCAGTAAGTTTTGTCCTAACAAATTCAAGTTGTTTGTGTTCATCAAATTGCTGCCCAATAGAAGGAAGAAGATGATAAAACTGAATTATCTCATAAAACACTATCATAAAGTTATACAATTTTTTAAACTCATCTTCGTTTAAAAAGCCATTTTTATCAATATCAAAGTGGGTTTCATTATTTCTTAATGATGCCAAAAGTTTTAACTCGTTAGTAATATGTTTGTCAGTCTCTGTAATGAAATCACTTAATACATCATTTATCAAATCTATTAACATGTTGAATTCAATAGAACAAAACTTCTTCTTTATATCTTGACTACAAGAATAAAAGAAACTATTTAAATCATTTGATTTATAGTAATCAATTAGTGGACTTCCTGCTGAATTAATCTTTTTGATGTCTTTGATGAGTGCAACCCTGTGATCATTATTATTTAGCATGATTTGTTTAACAAAAAGTTCGACTGCGTTGTGCAAAGAGTTTACAAAGTATTTTCTGTTTTGAAGAGATAAATTCCCTTCTAGTATACTATTACTTATTTTGATTGCCGCTGTCCAGGATTCATAAGCATTATCAAGCAATATTTTTTTCATATCATAAACACCTCATATTTGAAAGTGGGTTTAATTTAACATTTAGATTATATATGAAGTCTTTACGAAAAACAAGATTAATATTGAATGGTAAAAACTAAACGGCATAGTCTCTTGTTACATTAACACATTTATTATTTCCAAGCGACTATTCTTTTTGTTCCATCGGATGATCATCACAATAATAATATCCTCCGTCTTCAACTAAATTAACATTCCATCCGTTTGGAAGTTTTTCAAGCAATAACCACATACTGCAATTAAGTCTTTTATCATAATATGCAAAAACAAGCATGCAATCTTTGGCAGCATTTCCACCTATAGTAAAGTTAGGATTATAATTGGATGCTTCGGGCACTGTGAGCATATTAATAATATCTTCATCCTTCATAAATTTAAAATTGTATTTGTGATCCATATTATTAACATCCTCAATGTCTTGTTGCTTCAACAAATCCTTGCACATGTATTTTCTTTTCCAAGGTTTTGTTTGCCAATCGTTAGGATTAAAAGTATAGAGCCATAGAAAAAAGGATATCATTAGCAAAACAGCAATTGATATGCAAATGAAAACAATTGTTCTTTTTTTTGATTTTGCAAAGGCCGTCGATGAATTATCTATATTTATTACGCTTAGAGAATCGTTTCCATTTTCCAAATCTTTTGCTGTTTTTTCAAGTTCAAGGCAAAAACTTGCGTTCAACTCATCAGTTCGCTTATAGCAATCACATATAAGCAAGATAAAAGCCAAAAAGAATAATAGTCCAAATATTGAAACCTTTAGACTGCAAACATACAAACCAAACAGGCAAAAACATATTGAAAGCATCAAGCCCAAATAAATAATAGTTTTTTTGGTTTTAATAGCTTTTTGCTTTTTTTCATAATCAAGTTCCAATTGTAGCCTTGAATCTTCATATTTAAAAACGTTTTCCATTTTCATTGCTTTACACTCCTAATAATATATATCGCTTATTGTTATCGTTTTTTGTTTAAACAGCTGGTAATAATCCATTTAGTGCTTTATCAATCCAGAACAAATCAAACGCATCAGTAGCACCATCTCTGTTGATATCTGCAATGTGAATCTTTTCTTCTGTCAGATGTTCAAGACCATAAAGGTAGTACTTAACAAGCAAATAGTCTTCAAGACCTATTGAACCGTTCTGACTGACATCGCCACGCAACTCAACATAGTCGGTATTTTCACAAACTCTTGAATATATTATTTCAGTATGTTCAAATCCGGTTGACTCATTTCTGTCAACACTGGTGCATTTGCAGTAATAATACGGATATTCGTCAAAATCCCTGGGGTTAAATGTTCCTTCACTCTCGGAACACAATTCAACACCATTTGAAGTATCAGCAGAGTTTGAACCGTACCAAGTATATAATCTGTTAAAGCCAATACAATCAAACGACAGTTCTTTTGTGCCGTCATATTGTTCAGGTATGTTTTCAACTATAGCGGTATCCTGACATACCTCTATGAATTGATGACCATTTTCATTTGCCCATTGTTCAGCATATGTTCCTGCTGAACCGTAAACCAAATAGTTTCTGCCTTGCGTTTCTTCCGTACATTCCGAAAAAGTTGAAGGCATAGCAATCACGCAGTTCGTAGTATCCGGTAATCCTCTCAACAATTTAACTTTGTTCATTTCTAGTCGCTCAATGTTACTATTCTCAAATGTATCCGGTTGATTTAAAAATTCACCATAAAGCTTAACATATTTTAAATTATCACATCCTGAAAGAATATCGTTTTCAATCCATTCTAAATCTTCTGACAGATTCAGTGTTTTTAAATTAGAACAGTTTGAAAATGTCCAATTTCTCAAGACCTTTAAGCTTGGCATATTAACTGTAGATAGGTTTGAATCATTATAAAACATTAACACTCCCGCATCTTCAAGCAGAGGCATATTCACTGTAGTTAAATCGGTATTGTAGGCAAAAGACTGCCTATAAGCTGATAAGACTCCGGGAAGGAAATCAACATTTGTAAAGCAACAATTTTTAAAGAAGCCAACTTCAAGTTCTTCAAAGTCCGGGTTTATGAAGATGTTCTCGAGCATTGTGCATTTATAAAAAACCATTGTTCCTGCACTTTCAAGAACGGGCATTGAAATGTTTTGCAGCATTTCACAACAATGAAATGCCGAGCCCTCAATGTGTTTCGCCTTTGCAAGATTTACATTAATTACATTAGCGTGCGAAAAAGCAACTTGAGGAATAAACTCAAGTCTTTCAAATGGAAAACCGTTAAGAGAGCCGGCATACATAAAAGATTTTATACCGATTTCATTTAACGAAGGAAATTCACAATTATTGAGATTCAAACAATATGCAAACGCCCAATCTCCGATTGTTTCAACTCCCGGAGCTATTACAGATGTTAATTCATGACATCGGCGAAAAGCTTTTTCTTCTATAGTTTTCAGACATTCCGGCATTGTGATCGAGAGAATATAATCTTGATTCTCAAATGCACCGCTTTCAATGCCGACAACATCAATGCCTAAAACTTTTTCCGGTACAACAAGATTCATATCAGGTCCGCTATAACCCCATATCATTCCGTTATCTCGAATATGCCATCCGTTTTCATTTGGATATGATGACAAAGGAATTCTGATATAAAAAGTCCTCTTTGTAACTCCGCTTTGGTAATATGCATCTGAATATGCAACTGCCATAATAGTTGAGGTGGTTGATAGTTTTATCGGAGCTGTGTATAGAGAACCATTGTTTTTACTCGGAATTGTATTGTCAAGAGTATAATATATCTCTGCGTTTTCATCCGCACAACTCAACCCCACATACTGGTCTTCGCTATAAAAAGTATCCGTCGTTGGTCTGCTTTCAATGCTGAATTGCGGAGTTGCTGTTTGATGAACATTGGAATCAAAATGTGTGACAGCATTAAACATATTAATGATTCCAAATCTAACATCTATTGCACTTTCTTCACATGAATCAAACAGTACCTGAGCGACCATTGACTTTGAAAAATCCGGATACTGTGTCATTATCATTGCGCAAACAGAAACAGCAAAAGGCGTTGAGCATGATGTTCCGGCGAAGTTTCGTTGCATTTCACCTACAGTTGTATGAATACTCAAACCAGGTGCAGCAATATCAACATAATATCCGTGATTTGAAAAATCGCAAAGTTTATCATCCTGCTTTATTGCACCAACAGAAACACAGGTTTTTGGTACAAACACATTTTTTGAACTATCATTTCCGGCTCCTTGCACCCGAAGTGGATAGCTTTCTAATATTTCTCGCTCAAAAGGATGTGCTGTATTATTTATCCCGGATATTCCTCCTCCATAACTGCAGTTCATTATGTCGACTCCGTCTAAATATGCTTGGGCTTCTCCTAAATCAGTTATAGAAGAATAATGCTTGCCTGGCTCAAATACTTGATATGAAATAATTTTTACATTAGGAAGTGTGTTCTCATAAATTACTCCTGCAACACCCGCTCCGTGATTACCGTTGTCTATTTGACTTTTATCACCAAGAAAACTATATTGTTTAATAACCCTATTTTTAAATTCCTGATTGCCGTATTTATACCCAACTCCATCATCAATAACGCCGACAACTATCTCGGGTAAATCATCAATATCTTTATTACTTAGAATATATTTAAAAGCGTCCTCGGTTCGTATTCTGTCATATCCCCATGAATGCCAGTCTTCAGCCCAAGAAGGATTTATATCCTCGTTACTTTCTTCTAAAGGACTAATGTTTATATCGGGCTGGATAGATTCTATGCTAGAATCATTAAAGTAATTGTTATATGCAAAAACAGCGGCATATGGTGATGCATATTGCAGAATATGAATATCATCATATCCAAAGATGTGTTCTATAGCTCCGAATTCATTGATTTTTTTATCGGTATGAATAATTAGTCTTGCTGTTATAAAATCGTTTTCTGTATACACACCATCATCTGTAATGGGAGTATTATCTTCTTCGTTTAGGGAAGCAAAATCTATATCTGCATCGTATTTTTCGATTAATTCATTAAGCTCTTTTGCTATTCTTTGAATTTGTTTTGTATCTGTATAATAAACAAATCCCTCGGCGTAAACATTTAAGCTTGCACCTTGAGAAAATATTATCAGTATTATTGCAAGAAATGCTGATGTGATTTTCTTCATGTAAACTCCTCCTTTTCGGATTTCGTTCTTCGCATTTAAAATATTAAAAATACTTTTAAAAAGCAATATTCCGTGCAGAAATGCATAAAAACTATGTCAAATTGCAAGGAATAATAAAAGCGGCTTGACTAAGTCAAACCGTTTTATTTAAAAGTATTACCGTTGCTTTAAAGCGTTTCCTGTTGTCTTCATATTTCCAAGCCATCTCGCCGTCATATTTTTTGACGGCTTTTTGTATACTCTTGATTCCGAGTCCGTGGAGTTGTTTGTTCTTCTTTGTGGTTTTAAGATATCTATCCGGCGAGGTGTCACAGGAGTTCGTAACAGTTAGGGAATCGTAAGTGTTAACCTTTGATGTACTCAATGCAATTTTCTTTTCAGTTGACTTTTCCGCCGCTTCAAGCGCATTGTCGAGAAGGTTGCTTACAATATTTACCAAGTCATAATCATCGACAAAGCAGAGGTTTGCAAGTGCAACATCATAATCAAATAAAACACCTTTTCTATCGCACTCGGCAACATACTTGTTGATAATGATATCAAGCGTATGATTACCGCTTTCGCAACCTTTTCCTGCTTTCTGGATTTCACCCGAAATCTTTTCAATATAGCTTTTGACCTCGGGACTGTCGCTCATCTGGCTTAAGGCGAAAAGATGATTCTTGTAATCGTGCGCCATTATCTGCATTTGCTGATTTTTCTCTTCAAGCAATGCGAGATACTGCATATCCGCTTCATTCTTTATTCTTTCTGCTTTTAAAAAATGGACCTCTTCGTCTTTGTTGGTAAGCTGAGCATAATAGACAAAAGTCAACAGACTTGCAAGAATCATAACAATGCTGATAGCTATAAATATAATACTGTATTTTGAACTGTAGCCGTTTTGCAAGGATAGCTTTAAAAACAGAAAATCAAACACTATTGAGAGAAAAGGGAAAACAAATAAAGGCATATACCTTTTTGAGAACTCATTTTTCTTTTTCTTTTCAACAATAAATGAGAATACTTCAGCAAGCACAAAATAGATTGCTTTGCTTATGATTGTTAAAACAACAAAGGCATAAAAGTTATCAACATATATATCAACAGGTGTTTTCAATACTATTGCTGAAAGGTTTACCGTTATTATTTCGGACAAGAACATTACCGAATCTAATACAATTGAATAGATAAACGCTTCTTTTATATTTACATCAAAAAGCACATAAAAGAACAAAAGATGAATTATTAAAAAGTCAATTAAATTAACGATATCATTGTTAATGAATTTTAAAAGAAATGCTCCGATTGAGAAAAGAGCAATTCCAAATATAACTGTTTTTAAAATGCTAAATTTAAGCTGGTGATGATGAGTGATAAAAATCAGCGCAACCAAAAATTCAAAAAAGTACAGAAAAAGATCAAATCCTAATTCTTTCACACTATCACCTCATTACATATTCAAACCAAAATGAATGAAATTTTGATTGTTTGCGTGGTGCTACGGGAATACGGGTGTTTCCTATATATATTTCTTTATAACTGTATTTTGTTACACGGTGAATATTAACTAAGAAAGAGTGGTGGACGAGAAAGAAAAATGTATTCGGCAGTTTCGAAACTATATCGTCAAAGCTGATATTTAACGGGTATTCCCCGTTAACAGTAAATACTGTTGTTTTTCTGTTCTCTCTATTTACATAAAGTATATCGTCAACCGAAATCCTTCGGGGCTCTTTTCCGTCCTTGACAACAATATCAACATAACTTTCATCCAGAAATTCCATTGCTTTATCAAGACTTACATACAGTCGTTTTTCTTCAAACGGTTTGTAAAAATATCTGAACACCTGCAAATCCATAGCATCATCAAGATATTTTGAAAAAGCAGTTACAATAAATACAATAACTCTATTGTTCCTTTTCTTTATCTCCTTGCCGAGGGTGATTCCGTCAACACCGGGCATCTGAATATCGAGAAACGCAAGGTCATAAACCGAATCGCCCTTGAGAATTTCTTCAGGCGAAACGGTTGTCGTTATCTCGGCATTTATCAGGTGAGTCTGCATATACCGTTCAATATGAAATTTGAGGTCATCGACGAATTTCTGTTCGTCATCACAAATCAAAATCCGCATACTATCACCAAGTTAATTAAACAAATCTAAATGCTCAACATATTCAGAAACATCCTCGCCCTGTATCCTATCGACTAAGTATTGAGCATAATCACATCTATAGGGAGGAAACTCAACCTTACCGATTTTGCCCTCTCTTGTTTTAAAGCAAAAACTATAAACCATAGTTCCGTTTGTTCGTGGTTTTTGATCAATCCACGCATTTTTAATTTGGGAGTCCTCATAATACTCCGACTTAAACGGAGAACTCTTATGAATAAAACCGCTCCTATCAAACAGTATCTTTTTAAATAACATGCGATAAAATAATATAATGTTTAGAACGAACAAAAGAAGTACAAATAATCCCAAAACCATTGCGACTGCTTTGTTGTTGCTTAACAATATAGCAACACTTACTGCAGTGAAAATAGCAAGAAATATCAGCGCAACTATGTTATCTTTGAAACTGAATCCTATCAAATATTTTCTATCGTTATCCATTCGAAATTCCTCCAAAAGAGATTAATTCTTAAATATTATATTAACATTAACCGAGATAATAATAAAGGGTTTATTTACGAAATGCAGAAAAATCGTGTCGAAATGCAAGAAAAATGGTATATATGTCGTCACAGTCCGTATAACAGTACTTTACCCACTATTTATTTTTTGTGAATCAAATAACGGATGGTATAATTATAATCGGCAGGAGTATGCTGTGCAAAAACTGCTCTGCCCCGTGCAATAATTGCTCACAAACAATATATAAAAGCTTCGGGAAGATAGTACGGTTTTTGACGGTAAAGAAAACATACAACATCCCGTTAAGAAATCTGACACAAACAATCCTAAAACCCTTTCGGAGAATTGCAAGGCGTTTTTGAGCCGACAGAGCGATAATCGGGAAAGTAATCGCCGTGAGCATCAAAATCGATTCCGTGGCATTTGTGAGCATATTTTGAGCAATCAGAGAGTTGTTGTATTTGTGTGTTTGATATGCGTTGTCGCTTTGATTTTGGATGATTTCAAAGTGAGTATTTACAAGCAGGATAAAGCCGCTCCCGTTAAAACGGGTTTGCGACGGAAAAACACCGCAGCAGCAACGCTGTGCGGGATTTTGTTTACTCTCGTATATGACGGTTCACGGGAGTGTCTGAACTCGTTACATAGGTTTTATCTTAGAAAAAGGCGCTTTTTCGGACTCGTGTTTACGAGAGCAGGTAAAAACTCCCCTTTCGGAGAGTCCAAGCATCGCCTGAAGGCGTCTTGTTTCGGCAAGCCGAAAGAACGGGCAGAAGCCCGAGCCCACTTGAAAAACAATTATATATTTCGCTGGATATTTGAAAACATTTGTGATATTTGTTGTGTCGGAGGTGATAATATGGCACGAAGAGCCAAAGGCGAAGGTACACTTCGCAAAAGAAATGACGGAAGATGGGAAGGCTGGTTTACGCTCGGCAAGGATGTTGACGGCAAGACGATTCGCAAAAGCGTCACGGCTAAGAATAAGTCGGAGTGTATCGCAAAGCTTGAACAAGCTAAAAAAGAATATGCGAGTCAGCAGAATATCTTCCTTACGCACACGTATTTGAAATCGTCTGATCCTACACTAAAGGAATGGTACGATATATGGATGGAGGTGTTCTGCAAAGCGGTTGTCAAGGACTATACCGCCAACGGATACAGACAGAGATTTGAACTGTATATATTACCGATGCTGGGAGAATGCAGATTAAGAGAAATCTCAACCGTTACCTGTCAGCAGATGCTGATGAAGTTGTATACGGATGGCAGGGACAGGCAAAGAACAAAGAAAGGAAACGGACTCTCAATCTCAAGCGTTAACGGAATACGAAGAGCGCTTAATATATGCCTTCAGAAAGCTGTTGATGAGGGGCTAATAGTCAGCAACCCGTGTTCGAAGGTAAAACTGCCGCAAGGCGATAAGCACGAAATGAAAACGCTTAAAAAGGAAGAAATCACAACATTCCTTCGTGAAGCAAAGAACTCAGGTTGGTATGAATTCTATTACCTTGAGCTGACAACGGGATTACGGCTCGGCGAGATATGTGCGCTGACATGGAAAGACTTCGATGAAAAGAACAAGACAATATCCGTCAACAAAACCGTTACGAGAATTCATGGTGAGAACATTGTCAGTCCTCCGAAAACCAAAAGCTCAATCCGAACAATATCTTTATGTGACGAGTGCGTAAAACTGCTGATGGAATTAAAGCTGAAGCAGAAACCTAAAAGCAAGTACATATTCCCGTCACCGATAACAGGGGATATGCGAGAACCGGCTTCGGTAACAAGACGGCTTCATAAGATACAGGACAGGGCAGGGCTGCCGAGAATACGCTTTCACGATCTGCGGCATTCCTTCGCTACGCTCTCGCTTGAGCAAGGAGTAGATATTAAGACTGTATCTCACATGCTCGGACATACGGATGCAGGATTTACGATGAACACATATATGCATGTCACTAATGATATGCAACAGCAAGCGGCTGACACAATAGGAGGTCTGCTTGAGGATAAGACAAAAGACCTTGACGGCGACAATGTAATTAAGCTTGACACGAACGCAGGTTAATAACAAAAATCAAAAAGACGTGGAACAAATTGTTCCACGTCTTTGCTTTAGAATTTCATAGATGGTCCTTTGGTGGTCATTGACTGATTGACGGACAATCAGCAGGTTGGCTTTTTCAGTTTGCTTTTTTGGATATTGGAAAAAATAATTTCAAAAAAAGAAAAACTCTGCGTCGAACAGAGAAATAAAAGCAGTGATGAAATCAAATGTGTAAAAACAAGAAAAACCGCAGTGTTATGCGGTTTTTCAGGTTGGTGGGAGCGGGTGGATTCGAACCACCGAAGTCGTCGACAACAGATTTACAGTCTGCCCCCTTTGGCCACTCGGGAACACTCCCACATCTACTATTTACTTTTGCTGATAAATAGCTGGAGCTGGTGGACGGACTTGAACCCCCGACCTGCTGATTACAAATCAGCTGCTCTACCAACTGAGCTACACCAGCGTTTCGACGCTCAAATATAATATCAAAAATCACCTGTAATGTCAAGAAGATTTTCAATATTTTTTTCAAGCAACCGATTTTTTTATCTGAGGCTGAAATCGGGCGTTTACATCGCCGTTCTCAGGTCAAGTTCCTTAAGAATTGTAAGCCATTTGTCTGTAAGAGAATACTCGGAGTTTTCACTGATTGAGTTGTGAAGTCTGAAAACGGTGTCTATATACAGAGCGTTGAGAACTCTATCCTTTTCTGCAAACTGCTCAGCAAACTCAAGCGCTCTGTCAAGCGTTTCGGGAATGCTTTCCATATTGTCCGTAAGCTCTGTTCCGATAAAACGTGCGGTCTCAAATTCCTTGGGCGCAAGGAAGCCTATGGGATCGACTGCCACGAGCCTGCCGTCATCATAAAGCATATTGTAGCTGTGAAGGTCTCCGTGAACGAGATACAGCTTATCGTACGAAAAGCATTCTTTATACAGAGCGTCAGCCTTTGCGACATAGCTCATTATCTCGCTGTTTCTGTATTCAAATTCGTTTTCGCTCAGCTTGTTGTTGAGAAGCTCGTAATAAACGGGGAAAACGTCCTCTCCGCTTTTAAGGCTTGACGCTTCTCTCATATTGGCAAATACTCTGGTGAACAGGTCGGCAAAGGCTTCAGGCTGGGCAGCTAAGCCCTGTGCCTTTTTCGGCTCGACGCATTTCAGCAACAGGGCGCTCTGCGCTTCGTCACAGTCATAAAGCTTGCACATAAATTGGTCGGAAAGGCTGTAATAGCACTGCTTTTCGCCTTCAAAACGGTTAATGAACGGCGGGATTATTTTGAGAACGCAGCTTCCGTATTTCTTCGACTCGCAGATTAAAATTATACCGAAATGTGACGACTCGTTGATTTCGTAATCCGTGATTTCCCATCTTTCGAGCAGATGCGGTACAACAAGCGCAAGACTTGAAATCCACCGTGTAGTCTGCGAGGGATAATTCGAAAGCAGATAATCGTTGAGCCTCGTTACGACCTCAAACAGCTTTGCGAAATCCACGTAAGCGCGCTTGGAAATCATTATATCGAGCATCATCAGGTCATCATGATAGGTGAGCTTGAGATTGTTCTTGAAATCGAAATTGAGATAGATTTTCTTGTCCTCGGGAAACTGCTGAACGACCTCCGTAAGAGGGGAGTCAACGTCAAAGTATTCGCTGAGTACGGCGAAATCGAAGCCCTCGGGAGACTGCATGAGATAATAGCGCTCACGGTCAACCTGATGAATATCAAAGCAACCGAGACTGTCGGTAATCTTCTGAGCGGTTACAACTGCGGAATAGCTGTCGAGCTTCTCGAAGTAATCGTCAATGAGCTTACCGCTTATCATCGGGCGTACTGCGTCGCAGACTATGACCTTATCGCAGTCATAGCTGTTTTTTATGTACTCTATTGCATTTCCCAGAGAACGGTTACGGGTGTCGCCTCCGTCAACAACGTCGAATTCGTAATCCGTGATTTTGTCGAGATAAAGCTCCTTGTTGTTTCCGTTGGTCACGATTATTATTTTGTCGTTGAGCTTTGAACGCGAAACGCTCTTGAGAACGTGCTCAATGACCATTTTACCCTGAATTGTATGAAACTGCTTCGGCTTTTTCGAACCGAAGCGCTGACCCGAACCGTTTGCGAGAATTATAACTGCATTCATTTATTTACACCCCGAAATCAAGAGTTGAAAATCTTCCTTGTGTATTTGATTAAGCTTATTATCAGCATTATTATGTCAATACCGAGTACGATATACAGCGCATAGTTAATGCCGTCAAGGCTGAAGCGCTTAATGAAAAACGGCGAAATTACTGCGTCCAGCAGTAAAGCTATGCCGTTTAATACGGCCATGAGCTTAATCTTTCTTAGAATTGTCATCAACATACTCAGGAAGTATATCATAGCCAGCATTATGGTGACTATCATTATCGGAATAAACAGGTAAACGTACGGAAGAATAGTCTCGGTATAAAGCAGCTTCAGTCCCCATTCGCCGAGCAGCTTTCCTCCGATTATGCTTGCCGTAATCAGAAGCGCAAACAGCCCGATTACCGCCGCCATAATCTTTCTGAAGCGGGTTTTGTCCTTATCTCTTATACTTTCCGAGAATGATGAAATCAACGGATTGTATATAAAGGTGCAGGCCGTCTGCACGATTACGGTAGGTGTTGCTACCGAGCCGTAATAACCGAGTACCGTAGTGCCGTCAATCTGCTCGAGGAAATATCTCGGAACGGATATCAGACCTGCTGTGAACATTGAATTGAACATCAGCGGATAGCACTCTTTAAGCACCTCAAAACAACGCTTTGTATTGACGTGTTCTTTGAGATTTGTGAGCTTTTTACAGATAAGAAAATCATATACAACAACCGTAAGCGCTGTCGATACAGCTACGGCAGTAATCGCAAGTACAAGATTCTTTGTATAGTTGAGCACGAGAGTAAACGCAGCCAGCGAGAGGACACCTCTGATGACGAATGAAACGCAGATATAGCCCCTCCCGGCCCCCCCCTGCCCACCCCCCTGCACCCCCCCCCCCACCCCCCCCGCCCGCCCGCCCCGCCTCCCCACCAC